>JAEEGK010000277.1_pt1 | contig 128916 bp, 92 predicted proteins | sample 8958771 | NCBI WGS metagenome assembly JAEEGK01 (sample SAMN16246547, study PRJNA631951) | gut metagenome | biome: gut microbiome; feature: rumen; material: SC-attached | host: Bos | place: Iran: Karaj | collected 2018-10 | reverse complement strand
CTACAAGTGTCTCAGGTGAAATATATGTCTTTTTCATAATATGTTTTTTTATTATTTATTATCCTTCCCCCCTCCCCTTAGAGGGGGAGGGATGGGGAGAGGGTCTGTTTTACTTAAGAATCTTCTTTCCGTTCACGATGTTGATGCCCTTTTGCATCTTGTTGATGCGCTGACCTGCAAGGTTGTAGATAGCACCTTCTGTTGTCTGTTGTCCGTCGACGATTGTCTCAATTGCTGTTGCATCATCCTCGAGACCAAAGGCAAAGCCCTTGACACCGCTTGAGGGAAGTGCGAGGTATGCCTTGTGAGCGCCGTTGGTAAAGGCTGCACCATCGTTTCTCATCCAATAGAAGCCCACATTACTGCCATTCTTGGTAGAAAGAGCATAGAAGACACCACCATCTGTTGTCAGCGCGGCCTCGTCGGTACCCCTCAAAGCATTGTTTGCATCTTCTTCGCCAGCTTCTGTTGTTATAACGAAATCATAAGTACCTTGACCTCCCTGAAGCACAACACCTGTTCCGGCAGGAATCACTTTACCTGCAACATAGGTCTTGCTCACCTCGATCTTGGAGTCAGCGTAAGAATAGGTGGAAGCTGTCACACCTTCGGGAACTACAAGATTGAGAGTGCCATAGTACAGCGTGCTGTAGCCGACAGAAGAGATAGATACAGGAATTGTGGAATTAACAGATGCAGGTCTTGTGGTCAGAACGATGTCGTCTATACCTGCTGTTTTCCCCTCTCCATAATAACAAATACGAACATATACATTTGTTTCGGAAGAAAGGTCAACGCTAAACTCTTTCCATTCATTTAAAGGGCATTGTCCATCGTTCCAGCCAGTAGTATAACTCAATGCATTCCCCACATCGCGCCATGATGAATTATCAGAGGATACTTGTACCTTCCAACTAACTGGAGAGGTCTCAACAGTCGTCATTGGACATATATAGCAAGTGAATGTACCAGGGAACATAATTGCTGCTGTAGTTTGAATCGAAGCAGTTTGAACATTATCTTCTGTTTTACCAAAGTACGTGCCACCATGCGGTTCGGGATTCCATGATGTAACCTGCTTGAATCCTTGACAATCCCAGTCAGTATAATGGTCCAAGGGGTGTTCAAAATCAAGCGACACACTTCCTGCGTGGGCAACGAAGTTGATGACTATGGTGCAATAAGGAGAAGGTTCTACTTCAAAATAATTAGAACCATATTGTGTAACGACTGCACTACCTTCTGTTAATGTATAAGAGTTATCATCAACAGCATATCCTGGCTTAGGTGTGGCAATAATCACATTACCATCAAGTTCTACCGTACCATAATTTGTATCGTTTGAAAGAGCGGTAATCGTTTTGCCGCTATCAGGATTCCCTGGGGTGTAGGTCACAGAAATGTAATCAAAGCTGAGAACATCCAGACTCTCCATAATCATACTAAATACAACTTGCTCACAATCTAATCCCGAAACTTGGGGATGTTGCTGCTGATACTGCACATCTGGATCTGGTTCATTTGTAGGCCAAGCATTGGCAAAGAAGGTGCCAGTATCACTTGTGTTGGTAGCAGTCCATCTAACAGTGAGTTGAGAAGTTGTCCAATGAAGAGTAACGGAGTTTATCTTCGCATTGTTGGCAGCTGTCAACGTAAAAGTTTTGGACCGAAGACTATTTTCATATATAGAGCCAACAGTCGATGAGAAGGAAATGTTTCCATCAATTTGTCCTTCAGTTGTGGTGAAGCCATTAAGCTCGACCGTGATAGGCTCATTTGCCCAAGCAGTACCGGTAAAAGCGGTGGTTACCACGGCTACAATAATAACGACGCGTAGCCATACCTTGTCAAACACATTATTCATACTATTCAATAATTTAAAACGAGCTTTTAGTCACACTCTCTGGTTAATTGTTTATACTAAATTGCAGATGGTCAAGATGCTTCCTGACCAAATCTTGTTGGTGCATTTTTCAAAATTGCGTGCAAAGGTACAACTATTATATATCTACGAGGGCGTAAAGACCATAAAAGACAAGAAAACCCCTCATTTCTTGACATAAATCAAGAATATCAGGCTCTGCTTCCCCTACTTTCTTCCACTTTTAGGCACTCGTTCGCCCAGAAGGGGCGGAGAGTAATGCCTCTCTGCTACCAAACAAGCAGCCCGCCTGACTTGCTGTCAAGCGGGCTGCTGTGTCTCCTGCCCATCTAAGGGCAGGGATGAAGTATTACATAGAGAGAGGGCTTACCATTCGTCGTCCCAAATGTTTTTTTCTTTTACCTGAGGAGTAGAGGGTCCTGTGCCGTCACCGGGCTGTGGAGTCGGATCGAAGCCTCCGTTGCCACCGATACTCATAGCTATTATCTGGTTGTAGTGCATCTCTACTGTCAGCGTGCTGGGCTGAATATATGTCTTTTTCATAATCTTTTTTCCTTTATTATTTATTATCCTTCCCCCCTCCCCTTAGAGGGGGAGGGATGGGGAGAGGGTCTGTTTTTACTTAAGAATCTTTTTGCCGTTCACGATGTTTACGCCCTTCAGAGCCTTGCTCATGCGCATACCCGCAACATTGTAGATGGTCTCGCTGCCATCTCCTGCTTCAACTGTGCTGATGCCTGTTGCATCGTCACTACCGAATTTCAGTGCAATGCGCTTGCTGATGCTTGTTTCATCTACTTGGAAGTAGGCGCGGAAGGCATTCATGGTGACTGCAGCACTCGGGAAGTAGAGCTTGTTGTTAGCGCCCACATAGAGGATGCTCTCGTTGCCTGCTTCGAATGGCACAGGATCATAGGTGCCGGTGAAGGTGATGGCTCCGTCACATGCCGTAACGTCTTGGGCTTCCCAACCTTCTTCCGGAATCGTTACACCATAGAATATGGGATCGGTAATGTTGTCACCGCTTGTCCACTTGATGAGGTAGGGCTTGCCAGCCTCGATAGTTGTCACTTCATTGAAGTTCAGTGTCAGTGTGGTTGTAGTCAAAGAAGAATTCTCTGTATCGAGCTCATAAACGGTAGCGCCTGCCAACGGGCTGTTGGCTACAGTCACATCGAACGGCAGGCAGATTGTGTTCCAACTTCCGTCCTTATAGAGCGTGCGGCCAGTGAGCTGAACATTAACGGTCTCACCAGCGATGTCATTCTCAATGACTTCTGTGTTGTCTGCATCGTCAGCAAGTTCAACAATGTAGAGTTGTTCCGTTGTTGTGAAGCTGCTCAGTTCGCTCCATTCGGTAGTGCCGCCAGCAAGGATACCCTGTACCTGCCATTCGTACTCTGTCTCTGGTGTGAGACCAGTCAAAGCAAGGGGAGCCTCAGTTGCAGTTACAGTAATCCATTCGCCGGCTGGAGCTACTTCTTTAATAGTAACGTCATCAAGATTGAGATAGAACATATCAGTTATATTGAAGTGACGGAAGGCAATATAACCCTGCTGACCTGCATATGAGGTGAGGTCGGCGGTGTATTCCACATATTCACCAGTAGCAACCGACTCTGGTACGATTTCGGTGAAGTCTGAAACATTATTACCTGTAGTGGATACATAGATAGCGAAGTGCTCAGCGGCCCAGTCTGCGTCCTGTCCAACAAACCATGCGCTCATGATGCCGCCGAGAGCAATCTGAGGAGTAATCAGCCAATTATCAGGAGTAAGCGCAACACCACTATCGTTATCATAACTTGCAGAAGTCATACAGCCGTCTCCACCATGAGTGGTATGGTTACCTGTTCCAGTATTAGTATGACTTGCCCAGTTATATCCGTCTCCATCATTATCGATAGAAGTCCAGCCTTCAGGCAAGGCACCATCACTAAGACCTTCGAAGTCCTCTGAGAGAAGAACATTATCAACTGCAGCTTTCCTGTACTGCACATTATAGCTTTCCTGGGAGCCTGCCCAGTCAAGTGTAGCGCTGGTAGCCATAACATCGGTGGCAGCCAAATCAGTAGGAGCATCTGTGTCAGATGGTGTGGTGAAGAATGTGCTTACCCACTTGCTCTCACCATCTGCATAGATAGCCTGTACCTGAACGACATACCCTGTTTCTGCTGTGAGTCCTTCAAGCGTGTACGGACTAGTGACATCGTTGATGGTTGTCCAGGTAATCAAGTTTTCGTCGATAGTAGGAGTGATGGTCACGTCTGTAGCATCATTTTGACCTCCAAGGTAAACATGGAACTCATAGGTCTTACCAGCTTCGAAGACATAGTCATCATAGCGGCCGCCCACACTGCCATTCTCAGAAGCAATCCATATCTTGTCACCAGCGGTCGGGTTAGTGATACACCAGTCGTAGGTGCCGGCAGGGATTTCAAGTGTAACGCTGCTGCCAACAACGACAGTGTTTGTATTCATGTCACATTCGGCATCTGTAGGAATTGTGTACTCAAAGGCATTGTAATCAGTTCCTGTATAAGGTCCTGATGTAGGAATCTCGTTACCGTATGCCGTTGCATCAGCGTCGAGCAGCATCTGATAGCCAGAACCGTCTGTCCAAATATTGTCAGTTTTAAGGATAATTGTAGCAGTAGCAGGAACAGCGGCTTCACCATAGCGCAGGTTGTAGCTCTCGGTATCGTCTGCGCCTTTCCAACTGATATTGGCAGAGGAAACTGTGACTTGACTTGCGGCAAGTTCCTTAGGTGCAGGGAAGGCAGCATCAGTCGTGAAAGTAATAACATTGCTCCATCTGAGAACTCCTTCGTCGTTATAGGGGCTAACCATTGCTTGATATGAAGTCTCTGGTGTAAGGCCTTCGAGGGTGAAGGGATTGCTTTCTGCCATTGCATGAGATACGTCTTCATCACCATCAGCAATATAGGCAATTATCCAAGAGGTGGCAGGCGTAGGGCTGTTTTCTGTCCAGCTTAGCACAGCACTTGTGGGACTTACCTGAGAAGCAGCAAAGTCTGTTGGCCTTCTCCAATCAGACAAATCGAGTTCATAGAGCACATCGCCTGTTGCCATATCGCTACTGCCTGTTCCTGAGAAGAGTTCATTTCCATCGGCATCAGTGAATGTCCAAGATGTCTCATTAGCATAGCTGCCAGCTTTCCAATAGAATGTAAACAAAGAGCCACAAAGCTTAAGCGAGCCGGCTTTAGAATCGCCACTCTCTATCGTCAAAGTAGCAACCAGGTTATCATCTTCGTCATAAACGTAAATGTAATTGCCATTCCAACCATCGCCATAACTGTCGGACAAAGTATATTTAACAACAACAGGATTCAAGCAAGCATCGGTCGTGAAGCTGACGGGTGAAGACCAATTGCTGACTTCAGTACCATTCTTTGCACGTACCCTAATGGTATATGTGGTGGCAAGTTCAAGGCCGGTCAGGTCATAGCCATTCCCTACATTTTCAGTTACTTCTCCGTTCACTTCGATGTCGAAAACTTCTTCTTCGCTTATCCATCTTACTTTAGCTTCTGTGCCGCCTTCGTAGATGACTTCAAGGCCTGTCGGCTTGGCAACAGCACCCGCAGGCTCAAAAATGAAGTCATCAACATAGAGACGATACTGATAATCGGAATAATACCAAATAGCCACATACTTGGTTCCAGCGGGGAAAGTGAATTCATCAGAAAGCGTCCAAGAAGTGTTATTTGTAGAAATCTCATCACCGAAGGTAAAACTTGATGGATTTGCATCAGTCGTAGAATAGCCTACCTTGAACTGTTCTGTCCCATAAGAGGAACTTGCTTTGTATGAGAACTGCACAGTAAAAGAGCCTGTAGAACTTAGTTCAGGAGAAATTAAGTACTGGTCGTAAGTAACATCGTCACGATTGTACGAGGAAAAGCGGAAACCATAGCTTCCATTTTGCGCTGCAGCGGAGTTGATACCAAAATCTGATGCGTTCGCGCTACCTTGGTAGGATGTAGTCCAACCGTCGACAGACAGATCGTTGTCCTCAAAGCCATACGAATACGGCAGTGTTTGTTGTGCTCTTGCGCCTGTCAGGCTGAAGAGCGCCACGAGCAGCAGCATTGCCACCCTCGTCAGTTTGTTAGTGTCTTTGTGTTTCATTGTTTAATGAATTAAGTTAATAATATATTATATATAATGTATAGTATATTGCGATGTGATGTAATTGACACTATCCGTATGCAAAATTAAGGAAAAAAGTTAAACAACAATGCGTTTTTGTTAAAAAAGTTACAAAAAGGCCTTATTTTTTGACATAAAGTACGCTTTTATGAAAGATTATGCAATCCATCATATCATTATGCGTACAAAACAAGCAGCCCGCCTGACTTACTGCCAAGCGGGCTGCTATGTCTCCCTTCCCATCTAAGGGCAGGGATGAAGTATTACATAGAGAGAGGGCTTACCACTCCTCGTCCCAAACGTTCTTGCTGCCTTCGGAAGAACTGCCGTTGTCGCCAGCATATTCCTTCGAGAGCTGTCCGTCGCCAATCTCATCGTGGAGGGACACGGTCATCATCATTCCCATAGGCATCAGGCGTATCACAAGTGTCTCAGGTGAAATATATGTCTTTTTCATTGCTTCTTCAAATTAAGAATTAGTAATTAAGAAATAAGAATTAGAAGAGGACTTTGGCTTTGCCGAGATTGCTCACGCTCGATAAAGCATGAGCAAACTCAGCTTTATTCTCACTTTATCGCAATCTTCTTTCCGTTCACGATGTTGACGCCCTTCTGAGCCTTGTTCAGGCGCTGACCTGCAACGTTGTAGATGGCACCTTCTGTTGTCTGTTGTCCGTTGGCGATTGTCTCAATTGCTGTTGCATCATCCTCGAGACCAATGGCGAAGCCCTTCACCCTAGTGTTTGTGAGAGCGAGGTATGCCTTGTGTGCGCCGTTGGTAAAGGCTGCACCACCTTCTGCCATCCAGTAGAAACCAATATTGGCACCGTCCTTTAAGGAAAGAGCATAGTAAACATCACCACCTGTTGTCTGTTCAGCCTCGTCGGAGCCTCTAAGAGCATTGCTTTCATCAGCTTCGCCAGCTTCGGTTGTTACGACGAATTCATAAGTACCTGCGTTTGCTTGAAGCACAACAGCTTCGCCGGCAGGAATCACATCGCCTGCATCATAGGTCTTGCTCACCTGGATCTTGGAGTCAGCGTAAGAATAGGTGGAAGCTGTTACACCTTCGGGAACAACAAGGTTGAGCGTGCCATAGTACAGCGTGCTGTAGCCGACAGAAGAGATAGTTACAGGAATTGTGGTAATCTCAGGAGTGGTGAAGCTGCTCAGTTCGCTCCATTCGGTAGTGCCGTCAGAGAGAATGCCCTGTACCTGCCACTCGTAATTAGTTTCAGGAGCGAGACCGGTGAGTTCATAAGGAGCTGTAACATTTTCAACGACTGTCCATTCACCCACAGGATAAGTGATGGTCACGTCAATACCGTCATTACTTCCATATATGGAAGGAACAAATTCATAGGTCTTGCCTGCTTCGAAGACATAGTCGTTCTGACGGCCACCAACATTGCCATTTTGTGCAGCAATATAAATATTATCATAATCAGGTGACGGATTGAGAATGCACCAGTCGTAAGTGCCGGCAGGGACTTGAATGGTTACGCTGTTATTGTAAACAACAGCTGTGGTGTTCACATCACATTCGGCATCTGTAGGAATTGTGTACTCAAAAGCACTGAAATCAGTAGCAGTCCAGCCACCTGTTTCTGTGAACACATCACCGAATGCCGTTGCATCGGCATCGAGTAGCATCTGATAACCAGAGCCATCGCCCCAAACATCACCAGCTGTAAAGATGATAGTAGCAGGTGCAGTTGGGTCAATAGGAAGAACTTCTCTATATTGTAAATTATAGCTGTCCTGAGAGCCTGCCCAGTCAAGTGTGGCACTGGTAGCCTTGACATCGGTGGCAGCCAAGTCAGTAGGAACAGCTGTGGCAGATGTTGTGGTGAAGCTGGTATTTATCCATTCGCTCACGCCATCTGCATAGACGGCCTGAACTTCTACTGCATATGGTGTCTCTGGTGTAAGACCTACGAGAGCATAAGGGCTGGTAACATTGTTGATAGTTGTCCAAGAGCTGCTTACAGAAATGGTAACATCGTCGATAAAGAGGAAGTCCTGGTCGTTGTCTGTATGACGGAATGCAACATAACCTTCTTGACCTGCAAAGCTGCTGAGGTCAACAGTTACCATTGTCCAAGAGCCAGATGCATTGCCTGGCTCATACACCTTTGTAAAGGCACTGATGTCGGTTGTAGTAGTAGAGACATAGATGTCATAGTGTTCGTGGTATGTGCCGTCGTCCATAACCCAATATGTCATAATGCCGCCCAAAGTTACTTTGGGCGAAATCAGCCAGTTGTCAACGCTGTAAGCGGAAGATGCCCAGCTCCTTGACATAGCAATATTATCGCCGCTGTGGGCGGGAATAGGATCTTGGAAGTTACCAGGGTTGAACGTTCTCCAGTCTGTGTTTTCGTTTCCTGCAGCATTACGAATAGTAGTCCAGCCTTGTGCATCGAGGCCGTTCTCGAAGTCCTCGAAGAAAGAAGCTCCTCCAGTTGCAGTTACATATCTCAAGTTATAGCTGTCGGCATCGCCATCCCAGCTAATATTGGCAGAGGTAGCCGTTACATGACTTGCGGTCAAGTTTCTGGGGGCAGGTAACACGAAGCTGAAGTCATCAAGGAAAAGATAGAATGCATCAGTGTAAATGTACTTGATGGCTATTCGCTTTGTACCTGCTGGGAAACTTTGTGTATATTCCTGCCATGATGTTGATGCTGTTACCACATCTCCATAAGTAAACGCTGACGCATCAGACGCTGACGCATCGGTAGTGTAACCAACTTGGAATTGCTCGTCACCATAGGAACTAGAGTATTCTTTGTACCAAAAGGACAAGTCAAAGGCATCACCTGAGAGTAGTGGTGAAATGAGGTAAGCGTTTCGTTCGGAATAGTTAAAACGGAAACCATTGCTACCACTCCGTGCGGCAGTGCTGATGATACCCGTACTCGTACTGTTAGCTCCTTGGAGTACCCAGCCGTCGGCGGCCAAGTTGTTGTTCTCAAAACCATACTCGTAAGGTAAGGTTTGTTGAGCTCTTGCCTCTGTCAGGCTGAAGAGCGAGACGAACAGCAGGGTTAGTGCTTTCGCCAAGAAAGTAGAATTTCTTTTCATTTGTTAATACTTTTAGTTTATAAATAGATTAATTACTTTGTATTATTGCACCAATCGGCTGCAAAATTAGAAAATTATCACACACACGCACGCGTAAAATTATAAAAAGTGAAGGAACTCCCCTGATTTCTTGACATAAATCAAGTATCCCCCATAGGAAATGCTATGCAAGAAAGCAGAACTTCATGTTTTTCTATGTTATAATTTTGCTTCTTCAAACATACCTTTCTTGGTATGCAGCTTGCGTACCGAGAAACGGAACTTGCAACCGAGCGGACGCAGACTGCGTATCGGCATACGCAGCCTGCGTTTCAAACATCCGTCACAGCATAAGCACAAATGCCGACGGCGGGAAGGGCATAGCCAATGTGCTCTCCGCCCTTTTTGGGGAAGGGTTATTTCTTATCTACAAGGCGGAAATAGGCCGGCTTGGGCTGGAGGGATGCGTCGAAGAGAAGGGGATAGTTCCTCGCTCCGAGCCATGAGCAGCCGTCGTGCAGGTTCCAGAATGTGACGCAGTCTATCTTGTCGCGATACTTCCGGAAGGTCTTGAACAGGCGCTCATACTGCTGTGCATGGAGGTTTTGCACGGAGTCGCTTATCGCCAGGCCCTCTTGGCTGAACCGCAACTGCCCGCCCATTTCCCTGTTGACACGCACGTCGAGTTCCGTTACATGGATGTGCTCCACAAGGGGTGCGTAGAGAGAAAGGGCGGCATCGAGTTCCTCGACCGTTGGGCCGTAGATGTTATAATGTCCCTGCATGCCGATGCCATCGATGGGCACGCCTTCCGAGCGCATCTTCAGGACCATATTGTAGATGTTCTTGCTCTTGCGAGGGTCGCACTCGTTGTAGTCGTTATAGAAAAGGATGGCGTTGGGGTCGGCCTCGCGAGCGAACTGGAATGCCTTAGCGATGAACTCGTCGCCACACAGCTGATAGAGTTTTGACTCGCGATAAGGGTTCGGCCCTCCGTCGGACATTGCTTCGTTCACCACGTCCCAGGCATAGATGACATCTTTGTAGCGAGTCATCACCTTTTGGATGTGGTCTTTGAGGCGGGCATAAAAGACCTCTTTATCTACAAAATTGCCCATTTCATCGTATAACATCCAGTCGGAAAACTGGTTGTGCCAGACGAGACAATGGCCTCGCATCTTGATGCCATTCTCCCTGCAGAAGTTGGCGATGCGGTCTGCCTCTTCCCACTTCCATTCATTGGCAGAGGGGTGAATCTCCTTCGGCTTCATGACATTCTCGCAGGTCACGCTGTTGAACTGCTGACGGATGAGGTCTTGCTCGGCAGCATTGCGTACGTTTCTCGGGTTAAGCGAGACGCCTACAAGGAAGTCTTTCGCAAAAGTGTCTTTGAGGCTCTGGGCATTGTGCGTTGAACGTTGCTCCGCCTGCGCCTGACCGAAGGGAAGGACATTGAACACAGAAAGGACAATGAGGAATTGTAGAAGCTTTTTCATATTACAATAAAGTTTTGGGATTAGCTTGTTTGACTTTAGGGACGTTGACGACTTTAAGGGCTTTAAGGGCTATCAGCTTACCTCTCTGCTCTCATCGGATTATTGAGGAAGTCTTCGTAGGCAAGGCGGATGCCGTCCTCGAGTTCGGTCTTGTATGTCCAGCCAAGCGATGTGGCCTTCGAGACATCGAGCAACTTGCGAGGCGTGCCGTTCGGTCTTGTGGTGTCCCACTCTATCCTGCCCTTGTAGCCTATCACCTTGGCCACCAATTCTGTGAGCGCCTTGATGGTGAGCTCTTTGCCTGTGCCGGCATTGACCGTCTCGTTGCCGCTGTAGTTATTCATCAGGAAGACGCAGAGGTTGGCCAGGTCGTCGACATAGAGGAACTCCCTGAGAGGTGAGCCATCGCCCCAACAAGTCACGCTCTCGAGGCCTGCTTCTTTTGCCTCGTGGAAGCGCCTGATGAGCGCCGGAAGCACATGGCTGTGCTCGGGATGGTAGTTGTCGTTGGGCCCGTAGAGGTTCGTGGGCATCACCGATATGTAGTCCGTCCCATACTGACGGTTCAGAAACTCACAATACTTGAGGCCGCTTATCTTGGCCAAAGCATAGGCTTCGTTGGTCTTCTCCAGCTCACCCGTGAGCAGGCAGCTCTCTTGCATCGGTTGCGGAGCCATGCGGGGATAAATGCAGGAGCTGCCCAAGAACTCCAGCTTCTTGCAGCCGTTCTGCCACGCAGCATGTATGACATTCATCTCGAGAATCATGTTGTCGTACATGAAGTCTGCCAGAGCACTTTGGTTGGCCACGATGCCTCCCACCTTAGCTGCCGCAAGGAAGACATACTCGGGCTTCTCGGCCTCGAAGAAGGCCGACACGGCGGCTTGGTTCGTGAGGTCAAGTTCCTTGTGAGTCCTGGTTATGATGTTGGTGTAACCTTGCCTTTGAAGTTCCCTGACAATCGCAGAGCCGACCATTCCGCGGTGACCCGCGACATAAATCTTGGAATTAAAATCAAGCATTTTAATTAAAGTTGAGAGTTGAGAGTTGAGAGTTTAGAGTTTAGAGTTTAGAGTTTAGAGTTGAGAGTTTAGAGTTTAGGGTTGAGAGTTTAGAGTTGAGAGTTTAGTGGCAGTTGGTTGTTTATAAGTCTTCTGCAGTCCAGATAGTAATCGAGCAACTTCTTCTACCAGTTGATCCATGCTGAGCCTATCATCTAAAGTAATGTATCCTAGTTCTTCGGCTATCTCAATCTGAGAGGAAACCTCCATCAATGAACCATAAGCCATTTCGATGAAATGAGCTTTATCTTTAACAGAATAACGGTTAACTCCTTCTGCAATGTTCGATGATATTGAAATAGAAGCACGTCGGAGTTGGTCACACATTGCATAACGCTCTTCCGAAGGGAACTTCTTCAATAGTTTATATATACTATTAACAACTTCCTTTGCCTTTTGATACGCTATTAACTTGCGATAGCCAAAGACCTCCATACTTCCTCAACCTTAAACCTCAAAACTGTCTCTCAACTCTAAACTCTAAACTTTAAACATCATTTCACGACGCCCTTTTCGAGGTACTCTGCGAGGTTTGTCCTCACTTTTGCTGCTGCGCCTTCGGCTGCGACCTTGCCCATATCGTGGTCCACCATCAGCTTTACCAACTGCTCGAAGCTGGTCTTGGCGGGATTCCATCCTAGCTTTGCCTTCGCTTTTGTCGGGTCACCCCAAAGGTTGACGACATCTGTGGGCCGATAGAAGTCCTCGCTCACCTCGACCAATGTCTTGCCTATCAACTGCTCGGGACCTTTCACGCAGATGCCTTTCTCGTTGATGCCCTTTCCCTCGAACCTCAGTTCTATGCCGACATAGCGGAAGGCGAGGTCGGTGAACTCGCGGACCGAATGCTGCACACCTGTGGCTATCACGAAGTCCTCGGGCTTCTCGTGCTGGAGGATGAGCCACATGCACTCCACATAGTCCTTGGCATAGCCCCAGTCGCGAAGCGAGTCGAGGTTGCCCAAATAGAGTTTCTCCTGCTTTCCCAAGGCGATGCGGGCGGCGGCAAGAGTAATCTTGCGCGTCACAAACGTCTCTCCCCTTCGCTCACTTTCGTGGTTGAAAAGGATGCCGGAGCAGCAGAACATGCCGTATGCCTCACGATATTCCTTGATAATCCAAAAGCCGTAAAGCTTGGCAACGGCATAAGGGCTGTAGGGATGGAAAGGCGTGTTCTCGTTCTGCGGCACTTCCTCCACCTTGCCATAAAGCTCGGAAGTGGATGCCTGATAGACCTTGCATGTCTTCTCCAAGTGGTTAGTACGAACGGCTTCGAGTATGCGGAGCACGCCAACAGCGTCGACATCTGCCGTAAACTCAGGGGCATCGAAGCTGACTTGAACATGGCTTTGGGCAGCCAGATTGTATATCTCTGTGGGTTGCACCAAGCCGACGAGCTTGACGAGCGACATCGAGTCGCCCATATCGGCATAGTGCAAGTGGAAATGCGGCTTGCCTTCCAGATGAGCGATACGTTCGCGGAAGTCAACCGAAGAACGGCGAATGGTGCCATGTACCTCGTAGCCTTTCTCAAGAAGGAATTCGCTGAGATAGGAGCCGTCCTGTCCTGTTACGCCTGTAATCAGGGCAACTTTGCTATTCATTGCTCTGTGGTTTTATTTCTCTTCACTGAATTGCTTGATGCGCTGCTCGTCGGAGAGGCGACAGACAAGTAATGTGTCGTCGCACTCTGCCACGATGAAGCCGTCGAGACCCTGCACTACCACACGCTTCTCCTGTGTTGCATGGACGATGCAGTTTGTGGTCTCATAGACATCTATGTTGCTTCCGAAGAGCGCATTGCCGTAGATGTCGCGTTCCGTATTCTCCTGCAGGGAGCCCCACGTGCCAAGGTCGCTCCATCCGAAGCTTGCCGGGAAGACATAAATCTCCTCGGCTTTCTCCATGATGGCATAGTCTATGGAGATGTTCTCACATTGCGGGAAGACCTTGTTGATTGCCTCTTGCTCCTTGGCTGTGCCGTAAACGGGAAGCAGATCCTCGAAGATTTTCGAGAGCGTCGGCTGGTAAACGCGAAGGGCGTTGGCAATGGTGCCGACATTCCAGACGAAGATACCTGCATTCCAGAAGAAGTTGTTCCGCTGAATGTAGCGCTTTGCGGTATCGATGTCGGGCTTTTCCTTGAAGGAATCCACGCGGAAGATTTCCGTGTTGCGGGCAGTGGAATAGGTAAGGTCGGCCTGAATGTAGCCATAACCAGTCTCGGGCCGTGTAGGCTTCATGCCAAGCGTGACCATCGCGTCGGACTCTGCAACGAACTTCAGACAAGAGGATACGACGCGTCGGTACTCTGTTGTGTCCATGACGATGGCATCGCTCGGAGTGACTACGATATTGGCCTTCGGGTCTTGCGACTTGATGCGCCAACTGGCATAGGCAATGCAGGGAGCCGTATTCCTACGGCACGGCTCCAGCAGAACATGGTTCCAAGGAATCTCGGGCAACTGTTCGCGGACGATGTCAACATACTTTGCCGATGTAACAACCCAGGCATTCTCGGCAGGAATCAACGTCTGAAACCTGTCGAAAGTCAGTTGGATGAGCGTCCTTCCGCAGCCCAAGACATCGACAAACTGCTTAGGCTTTTCGGGCGTACTCATAGGCCAAAAGCGACTTCCAACGCCGCCTGCCATGATTACCAAATGATTGTGGTCTTTCATAAGCAAACCAATTTTTTGAAATAATTAGCCGCAAAAATAATAATTTCTTGGCGATTGGACAAAGAAAGAATGGAAAAAATCTTCTTATTAAAGAAGAAAAGAACTCAGTCCGCACAAGTCGAGGGGAAACGACGCCAGTCTTGTTGGCAAATTAGACACGTGAACTTTGGTAAGTTGACGTGTGAACTTTGCGATTTTGACGTGTGAACTTTGGCAAGTTGACGTGTGAACTTTTACGGCCTCACCTAAAGCCCCATTTCATCGGGCATTTCGAGTAGGGAATAAGGACTCGTGTAAGTGGTCCGGATACGCCAGGCTTCGGGATAGAGATTGTTGATGCGATTGCCCACTCCTTTGCCGGAGCCGAGGATGAGACCGCGATAACAAAGCGTTACCGGCCCTCTTGGCGCCTCCACCCGAAGTGCCTCGCGACGCAAGTACTGCAGGGCTTCGGCATAACCTAACTCGATGCGAGGACCTTCAGGCTGTGGCGCGTTTGCCGAATAATACAGAGTCTTGAGGGTCCGACGCACTTTCCTCGCAGCTTCTTGCAAGGCTTCGGGAGTTGAATCATCGCGTTCACCACCCTTCCGAATTGCTGCCACATAGAACCCCTCTCCCTTATCTTTTCCAGGAAGGAAATGGCGTTCTAAAGTGCAAAAACCGCCCATTTCATCGCAAATAAAGCGGGTATTGTCCTCGTCTTCGAAGCGGTTGAAGGTGCAGGTGCTGTAGATGAGAAGTCCGCCTGGCTTGAGCACATGCCAGATGTCCTGCAGGATGTCGCGCTGCCTCTGCTGACACATCCGCACATTCTCCAGGCTCCATTCCCGTCTGGCACCTTCGTCTTTGCGGAACATGCCCTCTCCTGAACAGGGAGCATCCACAAGAAGGATGTCGACCAAACCCGTCAAAGCGCCGAACTCGGCCGGATAATTCTGCGTCACAAACACTTGCGGAGCGGTCTCGGGCTGTCCCATCATCCACTTCTGCATGTTCTCCGACAGGATTTGCGCCCTTTTAGCAATCGGCTCGTTGCTGATGAGGAGCGACCCTTCGGGCAAAAGGCTTTGCAGAAGCGTGCTTTTCCCACCAGGAGCGGCACAGAGGTCGAGGGCAAGAAAAGGGTTAGGGGCAGGGGGCAAGGAGCAAGGAGCAGGAGATTTGCTTAAGGTGTTGGTATCCTCTTGCCCCTCGCTCCTTGCCCCTTGCCCCTTCAGAACTTGGGCCACATACATCGATGAAGCCTCCTGCACATAGTAGGCTCCGGCATGAAGAAGCGGGTCGAAAGTGAAAGCGGGACGCTCCTTGAGATAGAACGCATCAGGGCACCAAGGGACAGGCTCCAGGTCGGGATTGCGGGCAAGCACTTCGTCGGCAGAGAGTTTGCGAGGATTCAAGCGGATGGAGACCTCGGGCTCCGTTGTCTCCAAAGCCTTGCAAAGCGCATCCGCCGCTGCTTGCTCATAGTGTTCGTGCATGAGTCGCACAAAATCTTGAGGTAAACCTGTTTGAATCATGAGTAAGGTGTCGCTTTCAGGCACAAAGATACATAAATAAATTGACAATTGACAATTGATAATTGATAATTATTGCCAATCTCGCTTCTCTGCTTAAGTTTTCGCTCACAAAGTTTTGCAGTATCGGAAAAAAACGCTAATTTTGGTGCGAAAAAACAACTATTCTTATTTAACTAACCTTAAAAATGAACAGACGATCCTTTATTACGAAAGGTGCGGCAAGTGCTGCGCTTTTCAGCATTTTGCCTCGTGAAGTCCTGGGTAAGATGGGAAGCAAGAACGACATCATCGCTCCCAGCGACCAGTTGACACGAGGTTTGATTGGCGTGGGCGGCATAGGTCGCTCCGGTTCACACTTCATCAGCGACCAGAACTGCCGCCTTGTGGCACTTTGCGACGTTGACCAAAAGCATCTTGACTCGGCGCTCAGCGCTGCAAAACAGAAGTGGGGAGAAGACCTGAAGTCTTATCACGACTTCCGCGACCTGATTAACGACCCGAATGTCGATATCGTACATATCGCCACCCCACCCCATTGGCACGGACTTATGTCGGTCATCGCTGCCAATGCCGGCAAGGACATCTTCTGCGAAAAGCCCATGACGCGTACTATCGGCGAGGGCAAGCGAGTGGAAGAGGCAGTGAAACGCAACGGAAGAGTGTTCCGCCTGAACACTTGGTTCCGCTTCAAGGACACATTCTACGGCCTCGGCACAGAAGTCAAGCCACTGAAGAAGCTCGTGGACAGCGGCTTGCTCGGCTGGCCTCTCAAGGTTCGCATCTCAGGAGCGACAGGCTTTGCCTGGAAGTTCTTCTGGGTAGGTAAGGAGAACCTCGAGGTTCAGCAGGTTCCCAAAGAACTTGACTACGACCTCTGGCTCGGCCCGGCTCCCTATAAGCCCTACAACATCCATCGCACCCACCAGACCTTCCGCGGCTACTTCGACTACGATGGCGGTGGCCTGGCCGACATGGGTCAGCACTACATCGACCCCGTGCAGTACATCCTCGGCAAGGATGATGAGTTCCCCATCAAGGTCGAGATTGACGCTCCTCAGCAGCATCCCGACGCAGTTGGCATTTGGAGGAACATCACTTACACCTATGCCGACGGTTGCCAGATTATCCTCGAGGGCGAAGGCTTCGAGAGTCAAGGCAAGGTGCCGTACATCGAAGGACCGAAGGGCAAAGTCTATAAGGGCTTCGAATGTACGATTCCCAATGTGCAGCAAATCATCAACGAACTTCCCGACCCAGAGGAGCGCAACACGGACTACTTGGAGTGTGTGCGCACCCGCCGGCAGTTCGCTCTCAACGAAAGCAATGGTCACCACAGTGCCACCATCGTCAACATCGGCGTTTGTGCACTCCGTCTCAACCGAACCTTGCACTTTGATCCGAAGACGCAGACCTTCATCAACGACGATGAAGCCAACCGTCTCGTCAATCAACCGATGAGAGGCGAATGGGGAAAGCTGATCTAAAAAGCCCCCTCTCCGCTCCCCCTTTGGGGGAGTGCCACAAATAGTAAATCGTAAATAGTCAAATCGTAAATAAAGATGAAACGTACATTATATATTATTATAGCAGCGATTCTGCTGAGCATGCCTTCGTTTGCACAGGATGCACGCAATCGCTCTACCGAGACCATCGTTCAGGATGTGCTCGCACTCGTGCCTATACAGAAACAGGCCGACTTCAATAATGAGATGCAACCCCTCGTTTCGGCTGCTCCGAAATCAATTACGATGCTTGCCGCAATGCTCAAGCCTGCGGCTCAACGCGTGAATGCCAAGGTAGAATACGCCATTCATGGTGCCGTTGCCTTTGCCGGAACCAATGCTGCCTTTGCAGATAAAGTTCGCGAAGGCCTTAAGCAAGCCATCGCCGCACAGAGCGACAAAGACGCCAAGCAGTTCCTCGAGAACGAGCTTCGCCTGCTCTCGAAGACGGAGGACGTGACCTATGTCGCCCATCCTGCCTCGACGCCTTATGCCCAAGCCTACGACAAGCTCATCAGCTCCAACGATGTTTCCGGCAAGGAACTGCTGAAGACTTTGAAGAGCAAGGACCATGCCCTGCGCATGCAAGCCCTGAAGTATTACACAGCCAACAACCTTGTGACAGACAAGCTGGCTGCCAATCTCACCAAGAAGTACAAGTCTCTCAGCGAGGAGGCCAAGTGTGACATCCTCTACTGGCTTGGCGACAATAAGGTGAAGAGCCAGACTGCTTTGCTCACATCCGTAGCCACTCAGGGCGGCAAGCCTGCCAAGGCAGCCATCGAGGCTTTGGGTAAGATAGGCGGATGGGATGCTCAGAGGATTCTCATCGACCAGCTGGGCGGCGAGAACAATGCGGAGGCTTTCCGTGCTCTCTGCTCTTTCCCCGACAAGTTGAGCTTGCTGGAGCCCTTGAAAGCTGCAGAAGGCGACAAGAAGGTCTCTTTGATGAAACTTGCTTCGGCACGCCACTATACAGAGGCTGCCCAGACTATCATTGAGGCTGCTTTGGGCAAGAAATACGGCGAGACAGCTCTCGATGCTTTGCCAGGCGTGGTGACTCCCCAACAGGCGACTACTGTCATCGGCACCTTAGTTACGACACAAGACGCGCAGAATGTCGGGAAATGGCAAAAGGCCGCTGCTGCATGCCTCCAGACACTCTCTGCCGACGACCAGTACAATGAGATAACCAAGTTTGTTAACAACTCCAAGTTCTCCAACAAGGAACGCCTCTATCCCTTGCTCGCTGCAACAGGTACGGACGCTTCGGTGGCTGCCCTTGAGAAGATAGGCGATGTCGCTGCCATCGAAGCCCTCGGAACTTCGACGAACTACAAGGCTGCGAAGCCGCTCCTCGATGCTGCCAAGAAGGGCAGCCAAAAGGCACTCATGAGCTATGTGAACCTCGTGAACAGCAAGGAGGGCAACCTCGACAGCCGCTCATCAAGGCTCAGCGAAGCTTTTGCTCTGGCTAAGAGCGTAGCCGACAAGAAGAACATCCTCTCGAAGCTCGGGCAGACTCCAACCCGCAACGCTTTCCTGCTTGCCGGCAAGCAACTCGATGACAAGGATCTCGCCTACACTGCTGCCACAGCTTGCAAGGACATCATCTCAAAGACGACTGAGGACATCGAGTACGACGTCGCTAAGAGCAGCCTCGAGAAGTGCATCAACATCTTCAAGGCAACAGGCGATGCCGACGACGGCTACGCTGTCGACGCACTCCGCCAGAAGCTTTCTGAGATGCAGCCCGTAGAACCCTATGTGCTCTCTCCCGAGGAGAAGAAGCAGGGCTTCGAACTCCTGTTCGACGGCACGAACCTCGACAACTTCGTGGGCAACAAGGTGGGCTATGTGCCCATCAACGGTTGCATCAACGTGACAGCCAACTACGGCAACGAGAGCAACCTTTACACCAAGAAGGAATACCGCGACTTCGTGTTCCGCTTCGAGTTCTGCTTCCTGCGTCCCGGCGTGAACAATGGTGTGGGCATCCGCACCCCGATGGGCGTCGATGCTGCCTACGACGGCATGTGCGAGGTTCAGATACTGGACCACGACGACCCCATCTATGCCGGCCTTCGCGAATATCAGGTGCATGGCTCCGTGTATGGCGTCATCCCCGCAAAGCGCATCAAGCATAAGCCTCTTGGCGAATGGAGCGAAGAGGAAATCCGAGTAAAGGGCAACCACATCACCGTTACTGTGAACGGCGAAGTCATTGTGGACGGCGACATCAAGGAAGCCTGCAAGGGACACAATGTTGCTCCCGACGGCTCAGGCAACAATCCCTACACGGTTGACCACAAGAACCATCCCGGCATGTTCAACAAGACGGGACACATCGGTTTCCTCGGTCACGGCGCAGGCCTGAAGTTCCGTGCCGTACGTGTTCTCGACCTCAATAAAAAGGGCAAGTAAAGGCACTTGAAAACGCCGCGTGCGGGGATTGCAATCGCCGCACGCGGAAATGACCAACGCCGCACGCGGAAATTGCAATCCCCGCGTGCGGCGTTTTCTATGCCCCCTTAGGGCATTTGGGCACCCCCTATAACAGGTTCTGTTTCAGGGCGTTTCCTCTATATCAGGCTGCTCAGCCTCATCTTCTTCCGGGAGAGCCTCTTCCTGCTCATCCAGAGCAAAGGGATTGCCGGACTCTTCCGTGTCGTCCGACGCATCAGGGTATTCATAATCGTAGGATGCCGTATCGGGCTGGCTGTAGGTATAGCCGGAGCCTGTCCACAGACGCGGGTCGAGCCCCCTTGCCGGCGGGAACTTTACGCGGTACTTGCTGAAGTTGTCATCGGAGAGCACACTCTTTATGAACTCACCGAAAATAGGAAGAGCCGCCTTGCTGCCCTGCCCGAGTGCGCCCGTACGGAAGTGAATGCTCGGATATTCGCCACCGACCCAGGCACCGCCCACAAGTCCGGGTGTCACACCCACGAACCAGGCATCCGCATGATTGTTGCTGGTGCCGGTCTTGCCGCCAAACTCGGTGTCGGCATAGAAGGGGCGCACATAGTTCCACAGGCTGCTGGATGTGCCGGAGAGGCCGCCCTCGAGCATCTTCTGCATGAGATAGGCGGAGCGATAAGGGATGGCCTTCTTCTCCTTCTTGCGAGCCTGATAAATAAGGTTGCCGTCGCGGTCCTCTATGCGCTCCACAAGCATCGGCATACTGTAGCGTCCGTCGTTGGCTACCGTGCAATAGCTGTTGACGAGCTCCAGCAGGTTGACCTCGCTGCTGCCAAGCACCATAGAGCGTGTCTCCTTCAGCTTCGTCTTGACACCCATCGCGTAGGCCGTCTCAGCTATGTTGTGTACGCCACACTCCATGCCCACTCGCACGGCAACAGTATTGACGCTCATGGCGAAGGCAGTCTTGAGGGAGAGTTCGCAGTTCGAGTAGCGTCCGTTGGCATTATGCGGTGCCCACATCTTGGGATTCTTCTCCGAGCCTACATTGTAAGAGATGTAGGAGTCGAGACGCCGGTCGGTGGGGTTGAGTCCCTGATTCATCGCCTCGGTATAGACAAAGAGCTTGAAGGTGGAGCCGGGCTGGTGGACAGCACGGACATTATCCACCTGCCAGGAATGGAAGTCGATGTCGCCTACCCAGGCACGCACGAAGCGGGTGTCCGGCTCGATAGCCACGAAACCCGTGTGCAAGAACCGAAGCATGTAGCGTACAGAGTCGATGGTGCTCATCTCGCGTTCAATAGGACCGTCGTAACTGAAGAGGGTCACCTTGTGGGGCTGGCGGAGATAGAAGTCGATGGAGTCGGCATTGTCCTGGAACTTCTCCTTCAGAAATCTGCCATACGGCGAGCGACGGGCAATCCCCTCAGCAAAGCCATGAATCTCCTGGCGGTTTGCATTCTGCCAGGGATTGGTGTTTCCCCAATGCTCGTTGAATCGCCTCTGCATGACCTGCATGTGATTGCGCACGGCCGCCTCGGCGTATGCCTGCATCCGGGAGTCGATGGACGTGTAGATGCGCAGGCCGCCTGCATCGAGATCCAGCTTGTTGATGGCATCATAACCCGGCACAAGCCTCTCGTTGCAGAGATAATTGATGTAGCTCTTGAGTGCCTCGCGGAAGTAAGGCGCCATGCCATCCTGGTAGCTCTCAGTGGTGCGTGGCCGCAAGGCAATAGGCAAAGCAAACAGGGAATCGAGCTGCGCCGGAGATGCCTCTTGGCCATTGATGAAGATGTGCTGATGGTCATAGACAAGCTGCAGGACCGTATTGCGTCGCTGCAAGCTGTTCTGCGGATTGAGGCGCGGATTGTAAAGACTGGTCGCCTTAAGCAAACCCACCAAAATCGCGGCCTGTTCATAGGTAAGGGCATCGGGCGTGGTGCCGAAATAAGTCCGGGCCGCAGTCTTTATGCCGTAGGCATTGCTGCCGAAGTCAACGGTATTGAGATACATCGTCAGTATCTCCTCCTTCGAGAACACCCACTCAAGCTTCATCGCCACAATCCACTCCTTGGCCTTCATGACCAGTATCTTAATGCCGGGTATGTGGCCAAGCAAACCCGTGCTGTACTTCGTACGGGTGCGGAACATGTTCTTGGCCAACTGCTGGGAAATGGTGCTCGCACCACGGCCACGACCTCGCACGATGTCCTTTGCGGCAGAGAACAGTCCGACCACATCGATGCCATGATGCAGGTAGAAGCGCTCGTCCTCAGTGTCGATAAGCGTCCTTATCATGATGGGCGATATCTCCTCGTATGTCACAGGGGTGCGGTTCTCGTTGAAGTATCGCCCCATCAGCACCTCGTCGCATGTATAGACCTCCGATGCTTCGTTGACCACAGGGTCATTGACGTCGTCGAAGCCTGGGGAACGCCCGAAGAGATAGCAGAAGTTGCAATCTACTGCGGCAAAGAACAATATGATAAGCACCACGAAGGCACCAAACCAGGCTGCCGTCTTCCTGTACCACGGACCGGAAAAGAATATCTTCCTTAACTTAGCTCTCATAGTTGATCGTTATTGGGGATTCCGGATGGAACCATTGTATGCTTGTGTCGTGCGCAAACCATGTCATCTGCTTCTTGGCATAGTCGCGGGTATTCTTCTTTATCTTCTCGACGGCAATAGGCAGCTCCCATTCCCCATCAAGATAACGGAAGAGCTCCTTATAGCCGACTGTATTCAATGCATTCTCCTTCCGGAAAGGATAGAGACGGCGGGCTTCTTCGAGCAAACCCTCTTGCATCATGGCATCCACACGCCGGTTGATGCGGTCGAAAAGCTCACCGCGTTCGCGGCGCAAGCCTATCTTGACGATATCGAAAGGCCGCGGCTTGCGCCTGTTCGTCAGGAAGGAAGAATAGGGGCGGCCCGATGTGTAGCAGACCTCCAAAGCATGCACGACTCGCTTCGGATTGCGTGTGTCGGCAGTATGGTAGTAATTGGGGTCGAGCAAGCGCAGCTCGTTTCGCATCTCATCAATCTCGCCATTGAGAAGTCTCTGCCGCAGCGTCTCGCGCACCTCTGCATCGACCGACGGGATATCGTCAATGCCGTTGCAGACGGCGTCGAGGTACATCATGCTTCCGCCTGAAAGCAACAAGGACTGATGCTCCTTTAGCTCTGCGATGAGCGACAGGACATCCTGTTCGTACTGGGCAGCGCTGTAATAATCTCCGATGTCGTGTGTGCCCACAAAGTAATGCCTGACACGGTTTTGCTGCTCTTTGGTAGGAGCCGCCGTGCCTATTTCCATGCCACGATATATCTGCCGGCTGTCGCAGTTCAGGATGGGGCTCCCGAGCTTCTCGGCCATCTGCAATGCAAGTTCTGTCTTGCCGACCGCCGTAGGACCAAGCAGTACATATAAAATCATTGGGCACTGACCATTTACTCTCCCTAACAGGGGATGTGGGGGGCCTAATCGTCTATCTCATAGCCTTCCATGTCGAGTTCCTCTGTCTCGAAGCCTTCGTCGCCATAGAATGTCTCGTCGATGCCCCCTTCTGCCTCCCCTGATGGAGAGGGTTCGTCCGACAAGCCATCCCCCGGGGAGCTTGGGGTGAGGCTTTGCAAAGGCGGCTGACCGTGACGCCGGTTCACGATAGCCGTCCTTTCTTTCCTGCCGAAGACATTCTCCGTGAGTTCCATCAGGAAGAAGCGCTTGTCGTCAGGGTCGAAGACATAGGCCAGGCGCTGTCCCTCGTCCTCGAGGAAGTCACCGATACGCGTCTCATCCATCAGATTGATGTCCATGTCGTAGCTCACCTCTTCGCTTTCCTGAAGGCAAACACGCTGTCTGACTCGCCAGTCCTCGTCGCAGATGAGGAAGCTTTGCATATTATGTTCTTTGTAATTGCAGTCGTTCAGGATGAGCTGATGCAGTTCGGAGAACCTTGCGTCACTGTCGATAAGGATCTCTCGAACGAAGTCGTCTTTCTCTTGACTGAATAGTGTAAGCTTGAGTGTCATGATGAGAAGTAAAAAGGTGAAAGGCCGAAAAGGTGAAAAACACGTTTTGACTTTTTAATTTCTGAGCTTTTAAACTTTTACCTGATGAAGCCTCTGTCGCTATTGCGAATGAAGTCGAGGATGTATTCTATCTCCGGACTCATGGGAATCTCCTGCTCTACACGGGCAAGCAGGTCGTTCAGTTTGCCTGTGCCCTGCAGGATGATTTGGTAGGCCATGTGTATGTTGTTGATGAGGTCGCGGTCGAAGCCACGGCGACGAAGCCCGATGGTGTTGAGTCCGCAGAACGCTGCAGGTTCACGTGCCACGAGGCTGAAGGGCAGCACATTCTGGGAGAAGCGTGTGCCGCCGCCTACCATCGTGTAGCTGCCTACGCGACAGAACTGGTGCATCAGCACGTTGGCACTCAGAATGGCATAGTCGTCGATGGTTATCTCTCCAGCCAGTTTTGTGCCATTGCCTATGATGACGCCATTGCCCACGATGGCGTCGTGAGCCACATGCACGCCCTCCATCAGCAAGTTGTCATTGCCAACGATAGTGCGCCCCTTGGCGGCCGTGCCCCGATTGACGGTCACATTCTCGCGTATCTTGTTGTTGTTGCCTATCTCTGCCGTGCTTTCCTCGCCTCGGAACTTGAGGTCTTGTGGAATGGCGCTGATGACGGCTCCCGGGAAGAAGATGTTGCCGTTGCCGATGCGAGCGCCGTAAAGCACGGTCACACTGTTCATGAAAGTGTTATTGTTGCCTATGACAACTCCCCTATCAATATAGCAGAAGGGACCTATCTCGCAGTTCTCGCCTATAACGGCCTCGGGATGTATGTATGCCAACGGGCTTATCATGTCGCTTGTTGTTTATTGTTTATTACTTGTGCTGTGAAGGTAGCTTCTGCCACGCAGTTCTCGCCGATGAAAGCGTAGCCCTGCATAGTGCCTATGTTGTGGCGCAGAGGTGCCACTTTCTCGACGCGGAACACTAAGGTGTCGCCGGGGGAGACTTTCTGGCGGAACTTGACGTTGTCTATCCGCAGGATATAAGTGCTGTAAGTCTCTGGTTGCATATCATGCAGGACGAACAGGCCTCCTGTTTGCGACATCGCTTCTACGAGCAGCACGCCAGGCATGACGGGTTCGTCGGGGAAGTGCCCTTGGAAGAAAGGCTCGTCGTTCGTCACATTCTTGACGGCCACGATGTAGTTCTCCTTTATATCGATGACTTTGTCCACCAAGAGCATCGGATAGCGGTGCGGCAGGAGCTGCTTTATCTGGTTCACGTCCATCAGAGGCGTCTGATTGGGGTCGTACTTCGGAGCCTGGACTTCGTGCTTGCGAATCTCCTTGCGCATCATCCTGGCGAACTTGTTGTTGATGGTGTGCCCAGGCCGCGTGGCAATGATGCGCCCCTTGATGGGCCTGCCTATAAGCGCCATATCGCCGATGATGTCGAGCAACTTATGTCGCGCCGGCTCGTTGTCCCATACCAATGGCTTGTGCTGTATGTAGCCGAGGTCGGTGGCATCGTGATGCTCCGCACCTGTCAGCTTGCAGAGCTTGTCGAGGTTCTCCTGAGTGGTCTGGCGTTCATAAATCACGATGGCGTTGTCCAAGTCGCCGCCCTTTATGAGGCCGGCCATGAGAAGCTCTTCTATCTCACGGACGAAGACAAAGGTTCTGGCTGCTGCCACCTCGGTGGCGAACTTGTCCATATTGTCGAGCGTGGCGAACTGGCTGCTGAGCACCTTGCCGTCGAAGGCTATCATGCTTGTGATGGAGAAGTCGTCGTCGGGCAGCAAAGTGATGCAAGCGCCTGTCTTGTCGTCGCGAAACTCCATCTTCTTCGTGATGTAGTAATAGTCCTTCATCGCATCCTGCTCTTCAAGGCCTACGCGTTGTATCTCGCGGACAAAGGGCTCGGCGCTGCCGTCGAGGATGGGGAACTCAGGCCCATCGACCTGTATGAGGACATTGTCTATGCCGAGGGCATAAAGGGCTGCCAACGCATGCTCCACCGTACTGCAGCGCATATCGCGTTTGCCAAGGACGGTGCCGCGTTGCGTGTCGACAACATTCTCTGCCACAGCATCCATGATGGGCTGCCCGGGCATATCCGTTCGCTGTATCTTGTAGCCGTATCCAGAGGGCGCAGGAAGGAAAGTCACGGTCAGGTTGAGTCCCGTGTGAAGGCCTTTGCCGCTAAGTGAGAAACTGGCTTTGAGTGTATTTTGCCTTAACATCAGTCTTGTTTTTATTGCTATGCTTTTGCAAAAGTACACATTTTTCGGCAAAGCACCAAGCCTTTTGCGGAAAAGTTGCTATCTTGCCGCTGCCATCCCTGCTCCCGAACAGATAAATCTTGCTACGCAGGCTGCGTATGGACGTCCGCAGTTTGCGCATGAACAAACGCAGCCTGCATCTGTTGAGACGCAAGCTGCAAATCAAAAACCGGGCATCGGAAATGAGTGAATTCCGAGTGCCCGAGAATGGTTTTCCGAAGAGGGGAAAGGATTATTTATCCAACTGTTCTTTGAGTTTCCTTATTTCCTTCTTCATCTCGTTCATGTCTGCCCACATATCCGGCAGGTTCTTGAAGATGGCACTGCTCTTCCAGAAGTTGCGTCCGTCGATGGCTGGTGCTCCTTGCACGGCAGCGCCCTCTTTCTTTATGCTGTTGGGAATGCCAGCTTGTGCGCCTGCCATAACGCGATTGGCGATAGTGGCGTGGTCGGCAACGCCCACCTGTCCGCCAAACATGCACCACTCGCCCACCTTCGTGCTGCCTGCTATGCCCACCTGTGCCGACATGACCGTGTGGCTGCCTATCTCGTCGTTGTGACCAATCTGCACCAGGTTGTCTATCTTCACGCCACTATGTACGATGGTTGCTCCCATAACGGCTCTGTCCACACAACTGTTGGCTCCTATCTCCACATCGTCCTCGATGATGGCGATGCCTATCTGGGGAATCTTCTCGTAGCCCTTGTCCGTCGGTTGGAAGCCGAAGCCGTCGGCACCGATCACGCAACCGGCATGGAGCACGCAGCGGTTGCCGACAAGACAGTCATGATAGATGACGGCATTGCTGTATATCTCTGTGTTCGCACCGACCTTGGCGTTGCGGCCTATCGTGACATGCGGATGCAAGACACAGCCTTCGCCTATCTCCACACCTTCGGCAATGGCGACGAACGGCCCTATGTAGCAGTCCATACCTATCTTGGCAGACGGATGGATATAGGCGAGTTCGCTGATGCCAACCCGTTTAGGCTTCATGCTTTCATATACCTGAAGCAGCTTAGCCACCGCTCCGCGAGCATCGGCCACCTTGATGAGGGTTGCCTTCACTTCTTGCTTGGGTTCTATGCTCTCGCTGATAAGCACGATGCTGCTCTCTGTCTGGTAGAGATACTGCTCATACTTGTCATCATATAGGAAACTGATGCAGCCGGGCCTGCCTTCCTCTATCTTGGCAAAGTTGTTCACCTTGGCTTCGGGGTCGCCCACGATGGTGCCGCCTATCAGCCCTGCTATCATTTGTGCTGTAAATTCCATGTATCTTTCTTTATTTTAGGAGTGTGGCCATTTGCTCGGCCAATTCTTTTGCTTTTTCTGCTGCCACTTGGGCAAAGTTCTCTGTCTTGTCGGCATAGATGATGCCGCGACTGCTGTTCACCAACAAGCCGATGTCTTCTATCATCCCGTACTTGCATACCTCTTCGAGGCTGCCGCCCTGGGCACCTACGCCAGGCACGAGCAGGAAGGCCGTCGGCGCAACACGGCGGATGTCGCGGAACATCTCGCCACGCGTGGCACCTACAACGTACATCATGTTCTCGTCGTTGCCCCACTCCTGGCTCTTGCGGATAACCTTTTCGAAGAGGCGCTCACCGTCTTTGTCCTCGGTAAGCTGGAAGTCGAACGAGCCCTTGTTGCTGGTCAGAGCAAGCAGGATGACCCAATGGTTCTTCTTTGAGCACTCCCCCAAAGGGGGAGCGGGGAGGGGGCTTATGAATGGCGTCACGCTATCCTCGCCCATATAAGGGGCGACAGTCAGCGCATCTACATCGTATTCCCCGAAGAACGTGCGGGCATACATCTGGCTGGTGTTGCCGATGTCGCCACGTTTCGCGTCTGCTATGATGAACTGGTCGGGATGGTTCTGCTTCAAGTACTTCACCGTCTTTTCGAAAGCCATCAGTCCCTTCACGCCGAACGCCTCGTAGAAGGCAAGGTTGGGCTTGTAGGCCACACAGTAAGGAGCTGTCGCATCGATGATGGCGCGGTTGAAAGCGAAGATAGGGTCGTCTTCCTTCAGCAAGTGCTCCGGTATCTTCTTCAAGTCGGTATCGAGGCCGACGCAAAGGAAGCTCTTCTTCCTTCGTATGTTTGCTATGAGTTCTTGTCTTGTCATGTGTTAAGTATCTTTACGATGCGTCTTATTAAGCCTATCACTACGCCTGCTACCACGGCAATCACTATCCAGACTCCGAAGAAAGCCCATGTGTTTTCTTCCCACCCGAGCCATTCCTGTACGGCGGGAGTAAACAGTCCAGCTACAACAATTGCAACTATGTCCGCCCAATGCTCCCTGAAGTCGGCCTTTATGCCGGCCCAAGTCCATTCTTGCTTTACATCATTCCAAAATCCCATGTCTCTTCTCTTTCTTTATAGTTCAGATTCCTTGAGCCTCTCTGCATTCTCTGCCACGATCAAGTGGTCGATGCAGTCCTGTATATTGCCGTCCATGAAGGATGGCAGGTTATAGATTGTGTAGCCGATACGGTGGTCGGTGATGCGGCCTTGCGGGTAGTTGTACGTCCGTATCTTTGCCGAGCGGTCGCCCGTCGAGACCATCGTCTTGCGCTTTGACGCGATGTCGTCGAGGTACTTCTGGTGTTCCTTATCATAGATGAAGGTACGGAGGCGGGCCAGAGCCCTTTCCTTGTTCTTCGGCTGGTCGCGCGTCTCGGTACACTCCACCAGGATTTCCTCATCCTGATTGGTGAAGGGATTGCGCCAGATGTATCGTGCACGGACACCCGACTCGACTTTATTGACGTTCTGACCGCCGGCACCGCTCGAGCGGAAGGTGTCCCACTTGATAGCGCCCTCATTGATTTCCACATCGAACTCCTGGGCTTCGGGCAGCACAGCAACCGTAGCGGCGGAGGTATGCACACGGCCTTGCGTCTCCGTGACTGGGACGCGCTGGACGCGATGCACGCCGCTCTCGTACTTCATGATGCCATAGACGCCTTCGCCCGTCACGGAACAGACGATTTCCTTGTAGCCGCCGACGGCTCCCTCGCTGTAACTGCTGACAGCCATCTTCCAGCCTTTCATCTCGAAGAACTTCGAGTACATGCGGAAGAGGTCGCCCGCGAAGAGTGCCGCCTCGTCGCCTCCCGTGCCGCCACGTATCTCGAGCACAATGTTCTTGTCGTCCTCGGGGTCGGCGGGTACAAGCAGAAGCTTTATCTCTTCCTCAAGTTCGGGGATGCGCTTCTCGCTCTCGGCAAGTTCCTGGCGCAGCATTTCCTTCGTCTCGGCATCATCCTCGATGGCGAGCATCTCCTTGGCGTCGGCCACATTCTGCAAGCAGCCGATGTATTCCTTTCGTGCCTCGACAATCTTCCCGAGGTCCTTGTATTCCTTGGTGAGCTTGACATATCGCTTCTGGTCGGCAATGACGGCAGGGTCGGTAATCAGCGTACTGACCTCCTCGAAGCGGCTCACAAGCCCGTCAAGCTTATCCAAGAGATGATTGTTTTCCATTAATCCTATATTTAAATTAGTCATTCAGCCTCGGCTACACTGAGGCATCCTGTGTCCTCATCTGTCCCGTATTCATATATTGTGTCGCTCGGCAAGTCTATTCTGTCGTTCCAAGAGATACATGTACGGCTGGCATCGAGCTGCGCATTCTGAAAGAGACCGCACTCCGTCTCCAAAGCACGGAAGTCGGGAATCGTGCGAATGTCGTCTTTCAAGTCATACGTCACGATGCGCCCGTCGTCGAACACGACTCTCAACAGGTAGTCCTCAAGGGGACAAAATGACTTTATTCGAGGTATCATAGCTAATGCTTAGAGAGGTGGTAGCTTAACGATTTTCTGTGTTTGCCACATGTTGAGCAGTTCATCCTTATGCTCGCCCATCCATTCCTTCACGAGTTGCTGAGCACGAAGAGGTAAGTCGCCTTCGGTCATTTCAAAGGTCTGGATGTCAAACAGCCCGACAAACTCGTTGTAAAGGGCATGAATATGTGCTGGTTCATGTTCCTTGGGCTTGAAGAACATCTTGATGATGATTCCGTAAAAACGTACTATCTCAGGCATGGTGCTTATGTTTGTTGTTCTTTTTCTTGTGTGTGAGATAGAATTGCCGCCAGGCGAAGAACATGACGACGACGAGGGCAATTAGAAATATGTATTCCATTCTCATTTTTTTAACCTTATCTTTTTACTACTCCCCCTAAAGAGGGTTTGGGGGTCAATATTCAAACTCCCCGAACTCGCTCTTGATGAAGAGGCTCTTCTTACCTTCTTCTATGCGACCAACGACTTGTGCGTCGATGTTGAAACTCTTCGAGATGCTGATGACCTTCTCGGCATCTTCGGGAGCGACATAGACCTCGAGGCGATGGCCCATGTTGAAGACTTTGTACATCTCTGCCCAGTCTGTGCCGCTGCAGTCTTGGATTATCTTGAATAGCGGCGGCACGGGGAACATGTTGTCCTTGATGACGCGGCAGTTTTCGCCGATGAAATGGAGGATTTTCGTCTGTGCGCCGCCCGTGCAATGCACCATGCCGTGTATTCTGGGGCGCATCTCGTCGAGCATCTTCCTGACGACAGGGGCATAGGTTCGCGTGGGAGAGAGGACGAGTTTGCCCATAGAAGCCCCCTCCCCGCTCCCCCTATGGGGGAGTGCCTCATTTCCGCCAAGACTTTGCTGAGTGTTGCCCGCATCCGAAGCACTCCCCCAAAGGGGGAGCGGGGAGGGGGCTTCCGTGAGTTTATACTTCCCGCTATACACCAGCTCCTCTGGCACTGCGTGGTCGTAGCTCTCGGGATACTTCTCGGCGAGGTACTTGGCGAAGACATCATGGCGGGCGGAAGTCAGTCCGTTGCTGCCCATGCCGCCGTTGTACTCCTTCTCGTAAGTGGCTTGACCACAGGAGGAAAGACCCACAATGACATCGCCAGGACGGATGTTTGCATTGTTGATGACGTCGCTTCGCTTCATGCGGCAGGTCACCGTCGAGTCCACGATGATGGTCCTCACGAGGTCGCCCACATCGGCAGTCTCGCCGCCGGTGCCGTAGATGCCAATGCCCATCTCGCGAAGCTCCTGCATCAGCTCGTCTGTTCCGTTGATGATGGCCGAGATGACCTCGCCCGGGATGAGCATCTTGTTGCGGCCTATCGTGGAGGAAACCAGGATGTTATCCACGGCTCCCACGCAGAGCAGGTCGTCGGTGTTCATGATGAGCGCGTCCTGAGCGATGCCTTTCCAGACACTCATGTCGCCCGTCTCCTTCCAATACATATAGGCGAGGCTCGACTTCGTGCCAGCCCCGTCGGCATGCATGATGTTGCAGTACTCCGGGTCGCCCCCGAGGATGTCGGGGATTATCTTGCAGAAGGCCTGCGGGAAGATGCCCTTGTCGATGTTTTTTATCGCGTTGTGAACATCCTCTTTTGCAGCGCTCACACCACGCATCATATAGCGTTGACTGTTCATAAATAGGCTGTTTGTTTTTATTTCCGAGTGCAAAGATAATATAATTATCTTATATTTGCAAATTCTTGACGCTTAATTGTTGCATGAAAAGCAGGGAAAGTGGACACTTTTCCGGTCGATTTTGTAAAGATATTTCCAAGAGAAGTCGCTTCTAAAGCACTTTTTTTGCGTCGGACGGGCAGAAGTAGCCCCGAAACGCATTTTAAACGCTTTTTTGCAGCTGCCTGTATGTCAACACATTACAAAACGAACCTTTTCCCGGCACAAGTGAAAAAGGACAACATTCTTGTGTTTTAGGACTAAAAATCACCCATTTCATCGACTATTTCCACACGAGGCGATGGCAGTTTCCACGTGTGGCGTTTGGCAATTCCACGTGTGGGGTTTGGCAATTCCACGTGCGACGTTTGAAATCGCCTCATAAAGCATCGATAAATTCTTCTGCCCACATTTCTTCACCCCGCAAAAACTTGTAAAGATTTTTCCAGCAATTCCAGACAAAAATTAAGGCTCAGGGAACAACCCCTGAGCCTTAAAGCTACTAAAAGCTATTTAAATCTTAATGCTGCTCGACTTAGAAAGTGAAGCCGAAAGTTACGAAATGCTTCTTGCACTCGCTATAAGTGTCATAGTGCAGAGAGTAACCGAGAGAGAACTTCTTGTTGAGCTGAATACCAAAGCCCCAATTCAGACCGAATGCGCTGTGAGCCTTCATCTCAACACCATCATCCAAATCATCATATATATCATCCCAGTCGTACCAATCATCATCATACAGGTCATCATACCAGTCGTCCAAATCTACATCATCACCAGCCCATCCTTTGGCGAGCACTAAGGTGTAACCCAAACCGAAATTCATGTAAGCACGAAGATGATCGTTAGCAAACGAAGGGCTAAAAGCACGAATGCCAGACCTGAAGTTCAACCAGTCAGAGTCTCCAGGAGAATTAAAGGGAGCATTCCATTCGATCTGTGCAACATCCCAAGCTAAAGAGACGTACTTAGAGTCGAGAACGCCTGTCTGGAAACCAGCACCAAGGCCGAAACCGCCTTCGCTATAACCATAAGCACCTACGATACCACCCAAGTTGGCGTTGAGAGTGAAGTGGTTGTCTTCAAAGATCTTTGCATTAGCATTCACTGCAAAAGCCATTGCCACTGCAGCAACAAGAAATTTAATTGCTTTCATAAAATGAAGTTTTAGTTAATAATTAGTTATAAACTCGTTGCAAAGTTACACAAAAAACATTAACATGCAACTCTTTTTCCATAAAAAATGTATATTTATATGGGTTTTTCTGTACTTTTCCTGCCTCAAGCAGTCGTTTTTAAGGTTATTCTTTATAAATTTGCATGCAGAAACTCTTAAACAGACAGCATTATGGGACTCGGAACTTATTGGGCAAGAAAAGACGACCAGACAGACGAACTGAAGACCGTCAAACCTTGGGAAGAAGAAGTAAGCAACGGCGACAAGTACTTCCCAGACCCGCATCAGAAGGAACAAGCAGAGGAGGAAAAACCTCAATAAAAGCAAGAAGGCAACCTTTTCGGGTTGCCTTCTTGCGGAGAGAGAGGATTCGTTCCGCATGCGCCTAAGCGAAGCGAAGAACCCCCGCGGGGGTGAGAAACCTCGACAAAGCAAGAAGGCAACCTCATCGGTTGCCTTTCCTTGCGGAGAGAGAGGGATTCGAACCCCCGGTGCCTCTCAGCACGCCGGTTTTCAAGACCGGTGTAATCGACCACTCTACCATCTCTCCGAACTCTCCTAAAAGAGGCTTTTGGTCTTAAAGCGCTGCAAAGGTCGGAAGTTTTTTTGAACTGTGCAAACTTTTCCCGCTTTTTCTTTGTTAAGAACTATAAAAGCATCCTAATAAGATAGAATAAGACGGGAATCAGCAGGCTTGGCAAGAGGTTAATCGTCTTGCAGTCCTTAATGCCCAAGATGCTCAGGCCGGAGCTCAGGATAAGCACACCGCCCACGATGCTCAACTCAACTCTCATCGGTTCCGGCATACCGTCGCCACAGAAATAGCCTATGGCATAGAACATGCCTTGCCAACAGAACAGGACCGGTGCTGCGAGGAGCATTATCCAGCCATACGAGGCAGCAAGCACAGCAGAGCTGACGAAGTCGAGCGTCGCATTAGTATAAAGAAATGTGTTTGCCGACTCGTTCCACGCCCAACCTGCTGAAGGAGAAAGAGCCGAAAGCACTGGCCCCACAATAGAGAACGTGCCGATGCAATAAAGCAAGCAACCCGTAACGAGTCCCTGAACACCATTATTTTCCCCACTCTTCTTAGCATTGAAGCGGGCATTGAGTCGGTCAACACGCCCTGCAAGGTCGAGCTTTGTGCCAATCAGGCCACCAAGAGCAAGGCTCAGGATGAAAAGGACGGGGAACTCACTCTTAGCCATATTGGGCAGCGACGCATTTGCTCCAAGCACAAGGCAGCACAGCCCAAGTCCATCAAAGAGAACTTTCTTATACTTCTCCCCAATGCCTGTGCGAACCAATGCTCCGAAGGCACTGCCTGCAAGGATAGTAATGGTGTTGATGATTGTTCCTAACATATGTTTATCCCTTATTGAGCCAGGCAAGGAGCTCGCCTTCGCTGGTCATTACGTAACGGAATGCCTGAGCACGACTCTGGTTGTATTGTTGCTCAATGTATCGCAGGTTCTCGTCGGTCTGCCCCTCTTGCAAATGCTGTAGAGAGTTGTCGCTGATGACGATAACGTCTGTCGTATCGTCGATATAAGCATTCGCATAAATTCCTCGATTGCCGAGCATCTGGTAGAGCTCTGGCCGAGTGTCAGGGGCAAGATAGAGTTCCTTTGTATAGAGAGGGTTCATGCTTCCTTCGTAACTCAGTCGCGAATCGAGGTAATGCTGAAACGTCAGGTGAAGGTCCTTGCTGATTTGCTCAGGCACAGCATACGAACTATAACTTCCGCCAAAGATGCTCTCGAGGTCATTCTCGCTCAAGACCTTCGGGTTATAGCCATTATAAACCAGTTGCCTAAGTTGCTCTAAGGAACTTGCAGGAGCATCTTTGCCCAGCACGACATAGTGTACATTGCGGCTCACGCCTTGCTTTATCTCGGCACCAAGGGCTTGGAGTTTCTGCTGCAATGCCTTGGATGCGGTATGAAAGGAGCCAAGCAAACAGAAGGCACGACCTACGAAGGGCGTCTCCTGCTGGAAGTCGGCATCGCTGAAGAGTTCGTACTGCATAACGGCTTATTCTTCTACTTCCTTCTTGGCGGGAAGCTGACGAACGACAATCTCATTGGAGACTTCGCCACTGGTAAGCTTCAACTTCGCTTCACGACCATTCTCCGTGTCTGTGTTCGGGGTAAGATTGAAGTTCACCCTATTCTTGCCTTTGGAGCCTGCAGTATTGCCGACTAACTCAAGCCACGGAGCATCGCCCACAAGCTCAAGATCCCAGTCATTCTCAACCTTAAAGCATATTGAATCCTTTTCCCAATTAGCACTATCCGTCAACTCATAAAGAATCTCATCTGGTATGTGAGCCTTTTCATCGAGCCAAGTCTTAATAGTATATCTGGGGTGTAAAACATTTAGTACACCAAGTTGATAGAAGGGGACTGCTGAGGAGTAGTAGGTCTTGACCAGTATTGTTCCGAGTCGTGTCCGGCCTGTCGTATTAGGCAGAGCAGTAAATGTCACCGTACTGTGATACAGATTCATGTAGTTATAGGCAACGTCCAGATGGTTATCGCCATCTATTGTTATCCAATCGACCTGAGGCACGGCGGTCCAACTGTCGTACGTCTCAAAGCTGAAGGTTCCTGATGTCTGGTCCGCATAGAGGACAAAGGTCCCAGGATCGAGGCTGAACTTATGCATTTCAGGGTCATCGGCACATGATGCGACGAGAGAAAGCAAACTGACTACAATGAATAAGGTCTTTATCTTATACATATATATATTATATTAATTCTAAGGGCAAAGTTATAAAAAGATTAGGGATTAGAGACAAAAGATTGAAGATTATTTTGTATCTTTGCATAGAAAAGCATATATTTGCAGGGATGAAGAACATCTACCATAGGGACATCATTGAGATTCTGCTTGAATGTGGACGCGATGGATTGCGCATCAAGAACATTGCTCGCAGGATCTACAACAGGCACGCGGATTTCTTTGTGCGCGACCTTGACTACAGCGAGATACGCGATGCTGTGGGGCGCTACCTATGGGAGCAAAGCTTTCGGCATGAGTCGCCTTTTACTCGTACGCGTTACGGCACCTATGCCATAAAGCCGGACTTTGCCATTCAACTCGACCTGTTCCTTGATTTCACATATCATGGCGAGACACATAAGGAGCAGACCAAGTCGGCACCCAATCCACATCACATCCAGTTGGAACTCTTTTAGCTTTATTGCTTGAAGTAGTAGATGAAGGTTGCGAGTCCCTCAAGGGCTTTCTTCCCTGTCTCCTGTATTTCTATGGTGAACTTGATGGTGGTCTTGATGGCACCACGCAGGTTGACGAGTTCTTCCAGTTTGGTGTGCATGCGAATATGCTGGCCGCTGAGAACTGGCATGGCGAACTTCATGCGGTCCATACCATAGTTCATCATACGCTCCAGGTTGTTGACCTCGATAATCTGATCCCAGAGATGGGGCAACATGCTCAGAGTCAGATAGCCGTGAGCGATAGTCTGGCCGAAGGGACTTTCGCGCTTGGCCTTCTCTGTATCGACATGAATCCACTGATGGTCGAGCGTTGCGTCGGCAAACATATTGATACGTTCCTGACTAAGCTCTACATAATCACTGACGCCCAACTCCTGTCCTTCGTACTGCTGGAAGTCTTCAAAGGAATTAATTACTACCTTTCCCATAATTCTTATCACTATTAATTCGTAATTACGATGCAAAGTTACGAAATAATTCTTAATTCTTAATCCTTAATTCTTAAATTCTTTATATCTTTGCAGCCATGAACAAAAAAGTCCTCATACTTGCCTTTTTGATGCTGAGCTCTATGCTCTGTCTGGGCGAGAACTCTGCAGAGCGCACCAAACGCGACTTTCAGCAGTTGGGACTTCCCATATATGAGGGCAATACAACACGCATCTTGCCGACGGCAGAGATTAAGTTCCGCGACCTCTTCGAGGCTGTCGATAAAGCGGAAGAATACATCCTGTTGGACTACTTCAAGTTCCAGCAGGACAGCATCTGCGGCCTTCTCATAGAGAAACTGCGCCGCAAGGCAAGCGAAGGCTTACAGGTCTATGTCCTCTTCGACAGCTTTGGCAATCATGACAGCGACTTCCCCCTTTCCGATACGCTGCAGGCGAGCATCCGAGAGTCTGGCGTGAACATCGCTGCCTTCGACCCTGTGCGCTTCCCATGGATTAACCATCTCATGCATCGCAACCACCACAAGATTGCCATCATCGACGGCAAGATGGTCTATACGGGCGGCATGAATGTGGCAGACTACTACCTGCACGGCAAGCCGAAGGTAGGCAAGTGGCGCGACATGCACATCCGCATGGATGGTCCCATCGTGCAAGCCTATGAAGAACTTTTCTGGAAGATGTGGGAAAAGGAGCAGACCCCTTCCCCGCTCCCCCGTAAGGGGGAGTGCCTCCCCTCCCTTATGGGAGGGGTTGGAGGTGGGTCTGTTGCCTTCGCTTCCCGTTGGCCTAAGGAGACGCCGAAGATTATGCGGCAGACCTACTGCATCTGCATTGACAATGCCGACCATCTGGTACAGATTGTGAACCCCTATGCTATGCTCTTCGGTGAAGTGCGGGCTGCTCTGCGCAGGGCGCTGGAGCGAGGTGTCAGGGTGCAGTTCATGGTCTCCACAAAGAGCGACGGCAAGGTGAACGACGACGTGATTGGCCTCGAGATGCGTAAACTGATGAAGCGCGGCGCAGAGATTTACTACTTCTCTGGCGGCTTCCACCACAGCAAGATTATGATGATAGACAGCCTCTTCTGTACCGTCGGCACAACGAACCTCGACGCGCGTTCGCTCTGTTTCGACTATGAGGTGAACGCCTTCATCTTCTCCCCCGCCACGACCCACGAGTTGCAGCAGATTTTCTACGACGATATCGAGAAGAGCAGCACGCTGCTCACGCCCGAGGTCTGGAAGAAGCGCTTCCCCCTTCGCCGTCGCATCCGCAGCCGCATCCTCAGCATCTCCAAACGATTCCTCTAAGAAGCCTTCTCACTCTTATCCACAAAACAAGAAAAGGAGGCTGAGCACTAGGCTCTTCCCCCTTTTTGATTATTGCTGGGAATCCAGAAGATTACTCGTCTTCCCAGATATTCCAGGAGCTATCTTCCTTGGTGAGGGCGTTAGCGCCGTCCACCGTTTCATTGCTGATATTCAGGCTCTCAGCAAGCATCTGAGTTGCCTGAGCCGTTTCCTCCTGCATCGCAGGTGCCAAATATATCTTTTTCATAATGTAATTTTACGATTTAATAATTTTATATTTTATGATTTAGGCTGCGCAGGGCAATCCTTAAATCCTAAAATCTTGAAATCTCTAATTACTTCAGCACCTTCTTGCCACCCACGATGTTGACACCCTTTTGTGCCTTCTGCAAGCGCTGACCTGCGAGGTTGTAGATAGCACGGCCTGCCGTCTGCCTGCCATTTTCTATTATCTGAATAGCAGTTGCACCATCATCGAAGTTGAAGGCAAAGCCCTTAACCTCGCTGCTACCCTCATAAATAACGTAAGCCTTGCCAGCAGGAATGTTTGTGCCATCAGCGACCTTATAGAAACCAACTCCGTCGCTCAGATTAGCGAGGGCATATTCCTTACCAGTAGAAGCCAGAGGCACTGCAGTGCCGAGCAGGTCGTTCTCGCCGGTGATAGCAGGAGCTGAAGCGGCAGGTGTGAAGCTGTAGTAGTTCTCATCACCCCTCAGGATAACAGCGGTCTGAGCGGGAATGGTGTTGGACTGCTCTGTGAGAGTGAGGAAATTGCCGTTCTTCTTGCCTGTATAGACTGTGACGTTGTCAGAGAGTGTTCCTGCCTTCTCATCATTGTAGAGAGTAGCATAGCCGGCACTGGTCATGGCAAAGACGGTGCCGTGCGTGCTGTCAAGCTCGGGATAAGCATCCGTGCCGATGGTCTGGAAGAAGGCATTGCCCAACTTGTAGGCAATCTCGCCCGTAGCAGCCTGAGTGGCCGTTACGTTCTCATAGCTGTTCTGTTGGTCACCACCCATCGGATAGTCGCACGAGAGCTTGGGCAGCGTGGTGTAGCAGTTGATGAAGTGACCGCCAGCAGTCTCACCGGCCATAGCATCCTTCTGAGCATGCGTTGTAACGAACTGGATGTCGCCACGAGCATAGCAGTTCTCCATGATGGCATTGTCGTGGTGCTCGCCAGCCATAGCGCCGCAACGCAGGTTGGCTGTGCTCTCGACGTAAGCGTTCACGAGACCGAGGTTATAAATCTTACCACCACGCAGACGAGAGAAGAGACCGCCCTCGCACTCTGTCTTGACATAGAGGTTGCTGATGACGTGGTTGTTGCCATAGAAAGTCCCCCTGAAGGGTTTCTGCCAAGTGCCATCGTTATTCAGGCCGATGGGCTGGAACTTGTCACTATTCTCCATATCGATATCAGCAGTAAGAGAACCATTTGCACTCTGTTCGCCTCCGTTGACAATCTGTGCGAAGCGAATCAGCTGGCCGAGGTTGCCGATGGTGTAAGCAGAAAGGACTGCATCGTAGCCAGGCTCCTCATACTCGCTGCAAATGGTGCAGATACCGTTCACGAAGTTGTGCGGGCAGACGGCAGCATCAAGTTGGATGAGACGCACCTTGGCGCTCTTGTCCGTCGTGCCGTCGCAAGTGATATGCAGAGCGTAGTCGCCATCCAGCTCCTCAACCTTGGCGTAGGTGGCATTCTTGCCGCTCAGCTCGAAGTAGCGCGATACGCCGCCATCGAACTTCTCTTCCATCTTGACTGTAGCATTGTTGTCAGCATCATACTCTGTCAGCTTGACGTTGTCAACATAAACATCGTGGTTCACGCCATTGCCAGCATCGACGCGGATACCCATCTTGCCAGTATTGAGCAAAGCGAGATCGGTCATGTCGCACTGCACGAAAGCGTCCTCCAATTGGCCGTCAACATAGGTATTGACCACGTTACCGACTACTTCAATCTTCACATGGCGTTTATCCCAGAAATCATCTTGATAGAAGTCGGGGTAGTCAGGACCTGCAGCATGCGCCTTCCACGACTCATTGCCGTTGTCGAGGTGATAGTAGTTGCAAACGCCCGTATTGTTCCTATAGTTGGGCGAAATCTGCCACATGTAGTTGCTGCCGCTGTCGTTCATGCCGAAGACGAAGGAGACGTAGCCACTCTCGATGAGCACGTCGGCCTCAACGGTGTAGTGCATCTTGACGGCATCCTTGAACATATTATTCGGGTAGTATCTCACCTCCGAGAGGTTGCGTCCCTCCGTCGTGATGGCGCCGTCGGCCCAAGTGGGGTCATTCTTCCAGTCGCCATTCGTAGCCTCGAAGTCCTCGTAGTAGAGCACATCGCCTGTTTCGTTAGCCGTCACCTTGAAATAGTCGTAGGTGGCGGACTCGTTGACGTCGCCGTCGTGGTCCTGACGCGTACCCACCAAGCCATAGCGGAAGTTGCCGTCGCGAGAGTCAATGAGCGTGAACTCTGTCTGGTCATCACGGCGCAGATACGTGTCGGCATGCTGGCCATCATTGCTGATGACAATCTTCGTGACGAACCAGTTGGTAGTGTTCAGAGCCACACCCTTGTCGGCTGTGTTAATCTCGGCAAGCAGGATGCCGCCCACCTTCCAGTCGTGCGGACGGAAGAGCGACTTCGTGCCGTCTTTGCCCACGTTGAACTGCCACATGCAGATTTGGCCGCCAAAGCCCTCGTAAGCACGGAAGGCAATGCCTGCACCAAGGGCATTGATCTTGAACTTACTCTCGATGGTGTAGTTGTCGGTAATCCGGTAACTCCATGCCTGAATGCTACATGCCATAATAGCAAGCAGCATCACTAATAGTCTTTTAGTTTTCATTTTGTTTGATTGTTAGAACTTAATAATATGATTATATATAATAATGTGTATGTACAGACTTACTTACGAGACATATACTTCTTCCCGCCATGAATGACCATGCCTTGAGCCAGTCTACTATTAATCATCTGGCCGGAGAGGTTATATATTCTCCCTTCATCTTTGCGAGAGGAGTTCGGAATGAAGCTTATGCCATCGGGCGTCTCTTGAAGCCAAGCGAGGATGTCGCGCGACATCTGTCCGGCCACCTTCAGCCTGCCCGACACTATGCTGCCTTCAGAGAAGGGATTGGCGGCAGAGAAGTCTTCTGCAAAGACCACGCTGCCTGACTTCAGCCTGATGCTGATGTCATCGAACCAAGCGATTTCTGTCTTTCCGTAAGCATCGTCGTGGGCCTGGCGGAACCCTATCCTGCCAAAAGCAAAACTGCCACTACGTTCATCGACAAGGACATCATCGATATACGTCTTGGCATAAGCCTCATCCTCTATCTCGATTCTAATCTTGAAAGGATGACCGGCTTGGATATTGACTTCGCTCGGCAAATCTATCTCACCCAAAAGGGATACACTGCCGCCAAGCCAGCGATGGGGACGGAGGCGGGGATGATGCGGGTCGGAGGCATTGAACTGCCACATATAGTAGCTTCCGCCATCGGTAATGGAGAAGCAAAGGCCAGCCGACAGTTGCTCCACTTCCGCCTGCATCTCTATTGTATATGAGAGTTTCTCGTCTGCCGGGTCGATAGGCGAGCCATTCTGGAGCAACAGGGCATCATCGACAAGGAACATTGATTGGCTGGGACGCAACGTAAGGGAGAAAGCCCCCTCCCCGCTCCCCCTTTGGGGGAGTGCCGTTACCTGCCCTGTATGAGGGTCGAGCAACGAGAGTTTAGTGGCAGATGTCTTAAGCCGTATTGTATTTGTGGCAGAAGTGGCGTCAATGTTGCCAAAGAAGAAGACATCATGCCCGTCTATTACCTTATGTATATAATTAAAGGGATGCGTGCCTTCCGACATGCGGACATCGCGCTCGGGCAGGCATCCCTCCATCACTTCTGCCAGAGAACTTGCTGATGGTGAAGAGATGAAGTATGCCTTGTTCTCTTCCGAAGCAAGCATGCGGCTGGTGATGCTCTGTATTTCCTCGTCGCCTGCCTCGCCATCGGCTGCCAATTGAGGGCATTGGGTTGTGAAGATAACCTTGACACCTTGCTGCCAAGCCTCTTCAATCTTGCGCATGTTGCTCAGCGAGATAACCTTGACGCCAGGAAGAATCACAACAGAGAAGTGCTCGTGGTTGATGGCATTGTTCATGTTCAGCAAACCGTCGGAAACAGAGCATCGGTCGTCGAGGACCTCGGGATGAAGATAAGTGAAGTCGATGCCGAGGTCGTCGGTCAGATAGTGCGACACTTGCGGATAGTCTGTCCCCGGCACGTCAACGCCGCCTTCATAGTAGCCCTTAGGGCCATCGAACACGTGTCCCGCATATTGTGTCTGTATGGGATAGAGCACCGCAACATCTGCCACATGCCTTCCCTCGCGAGCCAATATGTAGTTCAAACGCGAAAGGAAGGCATTGAAACGAGGCAGGTCTGCGTTGTACAGCGGGTTGCGCCACGAGAGTTCGGGCAGGAAAGTAACGTCGCCATCGTTGTACCAGACGGCATGAGGAATAAGATGGTTGATGCCCTTCGTGTATTGCTCGATGGCTATCTGGTAGAGCGTCTCCACCGAGATGTTGCCCATAGCGCCATACGTCTCGGACATAACATAGGTCTTATCCCAGTTGTTGGCCGACGAGGACACGACTTTGTAGAAGTCTTCGGTCGGGCGGCCGCCACCTATCTTGTCGATACCAGGCATCGTCAGGTGTTTACCGACGAGCATCAGGTCACCCGACACGCTGGTTGGATTCACTATTTCTTCCTGATCCTGATGACCTGTAGCAAGGATGCCATGCGCTGTCGCCCAGTCGCAGATGGTCTTCATGAAGCCCTCGCTATAGAGCGTGGAGTGCAGGCCAAAGAGGAGGTTCCTGGCATATGCTGTCTTGTCTCCTATGTCGTACCAGAGGGCTGGATAGAGTGCTTCGGGCGAGAAACCATAACGCGCCTCGAACTGCTCGTTGAAGTCGCCTGTCCACATCCTTCCCTGAGCCCTGTACATCGTGGGCTCGTCGAAGAAGGTGGAGACAATGGTCTGTCCGAAGTCGTCTGCGAAATGCTGGTAGTAAGCCTTATGCGTATCTTGAACAAACAGGCTGACGGCCTCGGAGGAGAGGTAGTCCACGTTCGGGTCGCCGTCCTTGACGCATTGGCAAACCATCACACGCCAGCCCGATTGCTTGGGAGCTGTCCACGTCACCTGACCGGTCTCCTCGTCATAATAGTCGCGCAGCGGGACAATCTCCTTGGTGTTGGCATTCCATGCCACAATCGACATCAGTTTCCCCTGAAGGGTTATCTGGCGGTTGAAGGTAGCGCCGCTGCCCACGCGGTACTCTGTCTTGTCGAGGCGCTTAATGGTGTGGTCGGGATGATTGTTCATGAAGGTAGTCACGCCCGAACCGTTGATGGCCCCCATGTTTCCGCTTGGGAAGCCGTATTCGTCGTATATGGACATATGAGCGCCCAAGGAACGTGCCTTCTCGACGGCATCTCCATAGAGCTGGAAGTAACTGTCGGAGAGATAGTTCGGACGGAATCCACCACCAAAAGGCAAGATAGCACAGCCGCCATAGCCATCGGTCTCGACCATCCGACCGATTTGTTCCAGAAGAGCCTGCTCCGATACCTGCGTATTGTTCCAGAACCACAGGGGTATGGGACGCCACGACATAGAGGGCTTGGCGAACTCCTTCGTCTCGAACAGAGGTGTCTCCTCGCTCCTGGTTTGGCAACTCACGCACCACAAGCAGCACAGAAGTGCTATGGCTCGCACAAGGCTTCTATCTTTGGTTTTCATCTTTTTTATTGTTCGTACTCGTTCTTCTTAAGGACTGGCAAGGCTCAAAAACTGGAGACCTGATTGATGCCACATAGGGCGTCTTCAACTCCCCTATAGGGCGTTGGTCGTTCCCCTATAGGGCGTTGGTCGTTCCCCTATAGGGCGTTGGTCGTTCCCCTATAGGGGGTTTGGGCACCCCTCTGCATTCACTTAACCAGAACCTTCTTCCCGTCTGTGATGACAATACCTCGAGCCGAGGATTCATCAGGCAGACGCATCCCATTCAAACTATAGTAAACGCTTGCTTTCTTATCCGTAATCGTATTCTCGCCTACATTCTTGATGCCAACGGGAACTTCGCTGCTGACAGAGAAAAGATATGAGCCGGAGCCAACCTCGTAGATTGCATAGCCGTCGGCTGTCTCGATGTAGGTTACACCCTCAGCCTCTTCGGCCACTTCGCCGCTCTCGTAAACATAGAGGCCATCGGCTATGGGCAGACGCAATGTTGCTGTCGTGTTGGCAGGAACGGTGACGCGATAGGTCATCTCCTTCGTGCCGTCGCATTGCCATTCAGCCTTAATCTGACCATAATCGGAAGCGAAATCTGCATCGACGGATGTGATGCGCTTCTGGCCATAACGCAATGTTGTGCGAGTGTCGGGATAGGGTTGCAACACAAAGTGCTTGAAGCCTGGCTGTTTCTCATCGGGAGCGATGCCTGCCATGTGGCGGAACATCCATTCGGCAATGATGCCATATGAGTAGTGATTAAAGGAGTTCATGCTGACGGGGCCGTAGCCACTGGCAACGGTATAGGAGTTCCAACGCTCCCAAATAGTGGTAGCACCCTGGTCGATGCTGTAGAGCCAAGAGGGGTCGTTGCGCTGGAGCAGCAGGGTATAAGCATCGTCGATATAGCCGTTCTCTGTAAGCGTCTGGTTCAGGATAGCAGTACCGAGGAAGCCGGTGTTGAGTTTAAAGGCATTGTTCTGGATGGCACGATGCAGATAGTTACGGGTACGAGAGATGGAGGTTGCGTCGGGCAGAAGGTTATAACGGAGCGCCATGAGATAACCGCATTGAGTAGCTTGCGTAGGCACTTTGTTATTGTTCAGGTAACGGCCCTGCCACTCGGTCTTGATGTTCTGGAAGAGCTGTTCATATTGCTCGGCCTTCTGGCTGTAAGCGTCGCCCTCCGCTTCAGAAAGGGCGCGGCAGGTGCGAGCCATCAGGTCGGCATCGTAAGCATAATAGCATACACTACAATATCTGCTGTCGGTCGAAACATATGCCACCCAGTCACCATATGTGGTATAGCCACCATTGTACTGGTAGCCGTCACCGGTCTGAGCAGCAAGGAACGACATGTAGCGTTCGTTGGCCTCGAAGTTCTCGCGGAGGATTTCCTTGTCGCCTGTCATGAGATACACTTTCCAAGGCAGGATAACACCTGCATCGGCCCATGCCGCAGCGCCATAACCCACGCCCCAGTGATAGGGGGCTATCACGCCATAAGCACCGTCGTTGCGCTGTGCATCACGCATGTCGCGCATCCATTTCTTGTAGAAGTTGCGGGTATCGCCATTATAGAGGCCAGCCATCGAATAGACCTGTGTGTCGGCCGTCCAGCCCATGCGTTCGTCGCGTTGCGGACAGTCGGTTGGTACACTGACGAAGTTCGAGCGCTGTCCCCACATGACGTTGCTATAGAGCTTGTTGACGTCCTCGTGGCTGGTGCGGAGGGATGACTTCTCGTCAACGGCACTGGTCACGGTCTCACCAATGACGTTGGTCAGCTCGACATCTGCCGAAGAGGTCACCTCGATGTAGCGGAAACCAAAATAGGTTGATGTGGGATGGAAGCTCTCGCCCTCCTCTGCACCTTTCAGGGTGTAATAGAGCGTGGCTTCTGCCGAACGAAGATTCTCGGTATAGACAGAACCTGCAGGGCCGTCATCGCCACGATTGCGGTCGCCTGTCGTGTTGGGCATCTCGCCAAAGCGGAAGCGGAGCTTTGTGCCGGGAGCGCCCTTTGCCGTGAAGCTGACCCAACCCGAGCCGTTCTGCCCAAGGTCGATTACAGCCGTCTGGCCTGCGGTCAGGTTGAAGTTGTTCTGGCCTGTTATCTCCTCCACAACGTTAATCGCGCCGAAGGTCTTGCCGTTGGACTTCGTGCCTTCATAAATCTGGATGGTTTGCGGATAGCGACGTAATGCCTCGACAGCCATAATGGCCGGTCCCTCGAAGGCACGAATCTCGCCCTTGAAGTCATTGCTTACGGCAACGCCAAACCAATCGCTATCGTCATAATCGGGCGTGAACTGTCCGTTTTCGAGGCGAGCGTCGTAGGTCTCACCATTATAGATATCGCCCTTGCGCAGCGGACCATTGGTATTGCTGAGCCACGAGAGGTCGGTGGGAATGACCTTGGTCGAGCCATCCTCCATTTCTATCTTGAGCAGGGCACGGAATGCATTGGATTTGCCCCCATAGATGCCATGCACAATAGCGCCGTTCCACCAGCCGGTCGATACTTCGGCGCCAATGGCATTCTTGCCCTCGCGCAACAGAGCCGTTACGTCATGAGTGGTATAGAACACCGTCTTGACCATTTCCGTTGCTCCAGGCTTGAGCTCGTCATAAAGGGTATTGCCGTCCTCGTCGGTCTGGCCTACACGTTCGCCATTGATGAAGACGTTATAGACGCCCAGTCCTGTTGCATAGAGGCGGGCACGACGAACGCCATCTCCAAGTTCAAAAGTCTTGCGGAAGATGGGCATACCAGCGGTGATGCTGCCATCCTGCTGCATGAGGCGCTTACTGCCACCAACGGCTGCTTCCATATAGCACTGACGGCTGCCACCAAAGTCGCGGATATCGGTAGCATTGAAGGCATTACCCGCTCCCTCGAAATCCTCGCTGAAGGTCACGGTTCCGTTGCCCTCTTCATCATAAACGATTTGCGTGATATTGTCGAAATATGCCTTCTCGCGCTCGTTTCCGGTAGCGCTGACACGTACGCCAAGGTCGCCAACAGCCAGCACGCCTTGGGTGTCCTGATAGGTATCGACCAGCACATCATCTATATATGTACGCACGTAAGGCGTCTCGCATTCCAGGACGATATGGTGCTGCTTGCCGATGAGGTCAGTCTTGCTGAAGGCCGTGATGGGCGTATCGTTATAGGTCAGGTTGCCGTTGTTATAAACATGGCGGCGAACGACGGGCTGGGTAACGTCGAATGTATTGATGGCCCACATCATGTAGGTATTGCCAGAAGTTGCGCTGAAGCAGATGCTTGCATTGTCATTGACGAGGGTAAAGTCGTACTCCACATCAAAACGGACGGGCTTTGCCACCTTCTGCTGCCAAGCATATTTGGCGGGACCGGTCACATAGAACTGACCGCCCTCGAGCGACCCACTGTTGAACATGCAGGTGCTGCCGTCGAAATGTTCTTCGAGGAGAACCTTGTCGCCCGACCTGACGATAAAGTCGTCGAAATAAGCCTGTTCGGGTTGGTTGCCGTTGTCGTAATCCTCGCGGAAACCAAAGTCGCCATAAGCGAAATCGCCCGTGCGGGTATCAACCAAGATATCGTCGATATAGGTCTTGGCCGTATTGGCATTCGTCACTTTTACCGTTAGTTTATGTTGCTCGCCGTTATTGATGCTGACGCGCGTGATGGCTGCTTCGGAGAGGAGAGACGGGTTGCCGCCGTTCCAGCGATGGGGACGGAAGCGAACGCTGCCGTTCGTGTTGACCTGCCACATATAGTAGTTGCTGTGGTCGGAAGCGGCGAAGATGAGTCCAGCGGCAAGCGCCTTGATGTTGAACTTCACCTCGACCTCGTAATCCGTGATGGGGCCCTCTGCTTCGGAGCCCTGCTCGTTGGTGCTGGCCTTGATCCAATGCGTGCTGTTCCAGGCATCAGCCGTCATCAGGCCAGTCTCGAAATATGCTTTCTCGCTGCTGGTGGCCGTTCCGCCCTTATTGTCGGAAACGGTGACGCGCCAATAGTAGCGAGTCTCGGCAGCAGGCGTGAAACCTTTAGCCTCGACGAATACGCTTTGGTCGGAATTGACGGTTCCCGATTCCCAAACGATATTGCCAAAACTGGCGTCGCTGGCAACCTGCACATTGTAGCTTGTCTGCATCACGCCCCTTTGCTCGCTTTGGAGTTGCCAGGAGAAGTGAACCACGCTCTTGTCAATGCCGACAGGATTGTGATAGTCTTCCGTACGGAGTTCTGTGACGTCGAGGGCAAAAACCCAAGCCGCAGCCATACACATAAAGAAAGATAAAAGTAGCTTCTTCATAATTTTATTATAATGATTTGATTTAATTGCTTTTTACTTTAAAATGCATACATTTGTACCGCAAAGGAAAATTTTTTTATACTTATTTCAAGTAACATTATGTTTTTTTAATGTAACATTTTGACATTTGCCAAAAAAACACTACTTTTGCATGGATTTACCTCTAACCTCTTTCCGCGCATTAAAAGCGCGCCTTGCTGCTAAAGCATGCAAGAAACTCTTAACCAAGATGGCTACAAACAAATACTTACTTACCAACGAATCGGACTCCCGATGGGGGATTACCGTCAATACGGTTGGAATGCAGGACGTTGCAGTTGGCAGCACCTACCCCATTGGTGACCATCCGGAAGACTACCTCTTCTCTCCGAAGAAAGGGCGAGTGCTTCGAGAGGCACAAATCGTTTATATCACCAAGGGCAGCGGTTGGTTCGAATCGGCTCATCAGCCCCGCACGAAGCTACAGGCCGGCGATGCCATGGTGCTCTATCCCTACGAATGGCACAGCTATGCTCCCGATCCCGAGACCGGTTGGTCTGAGGCATGGATTGGTTTTGCCGGCGAAGAGGCCAACGCCTTGCTCCGCAAGTTCTTCCCCCACAAGTCGCGCCCTATCTTTCAGGTCGGGGTGTTCGATGCGCTTTGTGCTGCCTACGAACAAGCCTATGCAGTGGCCGAGAACCTGCTTCCAGCCTACCAGCAACAACTGATAGGCTACGTTTGGCTCATCATCACCACCGTTTATGCACGAAGCCAACAACTGCCCTATCTGGACAATCCGGACATGACGGGCATCAGTCACGCCATCAGGTATATGCGGCAGCACATCAGCTCGAACATTCGCATGGAGGAAGTTGCGGAACAGGTGGGAATGGGATATTCCAAGTTCCGCAAAGTCTTCAAGAATTGCACGGGATTCGCTCCGGCACAATATTTCCTGCGGCTGAAGATGGAGCGGGCGAAAGACTACCTGCAGGGCACCGACTTCTCCTGCAAAGAGATCACCTATCGCCTCGGGTTCGATTCGGCCTCTCATTTCAACAAGATGTTCCGCCTCTACGAGGGCGTCACACCCACCCAGTTCCGCAATTCATAAAACGCTTTGCAATTCCAAGAGAAGAAAAGAGGCACAAAAAAAAGAAAGCCCCCACTTTCGACGGAGGAGGCTTTCTGTCTTGAAATGACTTGTCACAAGTGTCATTTCTAGGCACATAAAGAGAAGTCCCCACTCCACAGGAGCGGGGGCTTTCCCTTTTTTACTCTCTTTTCTATTTAGAATCGTCCGCCGCCCCAGCCGCCGCCACCGCGACCGCCCTGACCGCCTCGATTGCCGCCCCAGCCGCCTTGACCGCCGCCGCCAAAGCCTGCAGCACGGGTTTCCTTGTCGCCAACGAGGTTGAAGCGATAGATGAGGTGCACCATGACGTAGCTGTGGATGGCATTGGTCCAGGTGTCGCTGCGGTTCGTGGCGCTGTAGTTGCGGCTGATGCTGGAGCGGTTGCGCAGGATGTCGTACCACTGGACGCTGACGGTTGCGTTCTTCTGCTTAAGGAAGTTCTGGCTGAGCTGTGCGTTCCAGATGAGCTCGTTGGTGTTCATGGTGGCGTCGTCGTAGCCGCGACGGCTCTGCTGAGAGATGTCGCTGCTGAACTGCATGTCCCAAGGCATGTTGATGACGATGTTGCCGCCGTAGTTGTAGAACCAGGTGTCGCGATTGCCGTTGCGCTGCATGTCGTTGCGCGCGTGCTGGTAGTTCATGCCGCCGTTGACGCCCACCTCGAGCAGGTCGTTGCGGAAATTGAGGCGCAGGTTCTCGCCCAGGCTGGTGCTGCGCGTCGTGGACTTCTGGAGCAGGTCGTTGTCGTCCATGTAGCGGAAGAGGCCGTTCATATCGACGGTACCGGTGATGAAGGGCAGGGCTCCAGCGTCGAGGTTGCTGCTGATGTAGCCCACGCTATTGGAGTAGTTGATGTTCTGGTTCCAGTTCAGATTGAAGTATTTCTTCTTGCCCAGAGCTGTGTTGAAGCCCATCCAAGCCCATGTGTTCCAGCTGCCGTCAATGTTCATGGGACGGCTATAGCTGATGCCGGAAGCGGTGTCGTAGATGGTGGCGTTGGAGATGCTGCGGCGATTGATGTTGGCGCTGGCGTTGATGTTCCACCCCATCTGCTTATCGGGGATGTAGTTGTTGTAGTCGATGTTGAAGCGGTCGCTCCAGGAGCTCTTCAGTCCTGCGTTACCGGTGCTGATATAGAGAGGGTTGCTGTTGTCCATGACCTCGATGAGGTTGGTCATGGAGGGTTGCGACATGTTGCCGTTGTAGCGGATGCGCAACTGGCTGGTGTTCGATATCTTCCAGCGGACGTTCAGGCGCGGTGCCCAGTTCTGGATGTGGCGAACGGTATCGATGTGGATGCCTCGCTTGTCGTAAGCCATATCGGTGCGCTGTGGCTCCCAGTTGACACCCAGATTGAAGTTCAGTTCCTGCCCGTTCTCGTACTTGCCATTGTAGCGCAACATGAGGTTGATTCTCTGGTTGAACTCCTTATAGGTGGCGTACTGGCTGTTCATGGCGTCGCGTTCGAGCTGGGTGAAGTCGATGCCATAATTGGAGAAGTCCATGCCGTTGTAGGTGCCGTTGTACAGGTCAACGGCGGTGACGTCGGTGAGGCCTCTGTCCTCAAGGGCTTTCTCGAGTTCCTGATAGACCATCATCTCGCGGTCGGTATCCTGGAATCGGTATTGCGCCTGGTAGCTCGCCTGCACGACGGTACCTTTCAGGATGGGCTCGGTGTAGCTGATGCGTCCCTGCCCGCTGTAGTTCTTGGAGGGCGAGAAGATGTTCTGGTAGTCAGCATTCAGGCTGCCATCGGTTCGCTGGTAATACTTAACGACGGAACGGCTGTACGACTCGTTATTCGATTCGCTATAGGAGCCCTCCAGGTTGAGGGTAATGTTTCTGCCAGGCACGCCAAGCCGACGATTGACCTGCAGCTCGCCATTGACGTTGTTGTTGTAGCTGTTGCCACTGTTCAGGCGGTCATTACCGTTGACGAGAATGCTCTGGAGTTCCGTTTCCTTCGCGCGATACTCCTCGACGGGGTCTTTCAGGCCAGCCTCGAAGGGACTCGAATTGAAGGTTACGCTACGGCTGTTCGATGAGTTGTCGCCATTCGAATGACTGAAATTGGGACGGAACAGGATGTTGGTCAAGCTGTCGGGGAACCACTCGAGGCGGAAGTTGGCGTTGATGTTCTGGTTCCAGTTCGTGCCTTGATTCTTGGAGTTCGAGAACTGGCTGGCTCCCGTTGGAAGGAACATCTCGTTGTTGGTTCGGCTCTCGGAATAGCTGTCGCTGCTGCTGTAGCGAACGTTGCCACCCATCTTCAAGAGGCCCGCAGAATATTCCGGTTTGCCGTTCTCCCAAGCGAAAGTGACGCCGCCCATCGTGCTGGTGGTAATGCCGTTGCCGCCTCCACCCCATCGGCCACCAAAGTCGTTCACATTGTTGCGGCTGCCAACGACAGACAGGAACTTGTTGTCCATGAAGCGATTGATGTTGAGCTTTGCCGAATAGCGGTCTTCCGTACCGTAGGCTCCATCGATGTTGCCTACCCATCCCTCCTTCATGCCTTTCTTGACGGTAAGGTCGAGCACGGTTTCCTCCTCGCCATCATCAATGCCGGTGATGCGGCTGTAGTCGCTCTTCTTGTCGTAGGATTTGAGTTTCTTGATGAGCTTCGACGGCAAGTTCTTCATTGCCATCTTCGTGTCGTTCTGGAAGAACTCCTTGCCATCGACCATAATCTTGGAGACGCTCTTGCCGTTTATCTTGATGTTGCCATCATCGTCAACTTCTGCTCCGGGCAGTTTCTTGACGAGCTCGTCGAGCATCGAGCCTTCGGGCAAACGGTAGGCATCGGCATTGAAGATGAAGGTATCGGCACTCATCTCCACTTGAGCCAGCTTTGCCGTCACCTCGGCTTCCTTCAGCATCTTGCTGTTCTCCTGCATGGTAATGGTGCCCAGGTTGATGCTCTTGTCGCCTTTTGGCAGAACGATATTGCGGTAATAGGTCTGGAAACCCATGAAGCTGATGCGCAGGATATAGTTGCCCGCCTTGACGGAAGGCAGTTTGAACTTGCCCTCGAGGTCGGACGAGACGCCAGCCGCTTGGGCGCTGTCTTTGGGTTGAAGCAATACAACCGATGCACCGGGCATGGGCTCGTTCTGTGCTCCGTCCATCACAAGTCCGCTTACGGTAACTTTCTGTGCCACTGCTACAAGCGAACAAAGGCAGAGTATAAATAGAGTCGAAAATCGTTTCATTTAGGAATAAATTGTGTGACTGATTATATAGACAAGAACGATGCGAAAAGGTTTATTTAACATTCAAAAATAACTCTGTTGCCTTCGCATTGTTGCGATACGGATGTCCCGTCCCAAACGAGCTTGCCGTTCACCCAGGTCCGCTCCACTTGCCAGCCAAGCGTCCTGCCTTCCAAAGGACTCCAGCGGCAAAGACTCTCGATGCAATTTGTCGTCAAAGTCCAAGGTTTCCTGCGCACCAAGGTGAAGTCTGCCCAGTAACCTTCGCGGATGAAGCCTCTTTCCTTTATATGATAGAGACGAGCAGGGTTGTGGCACATCAACTCAACTAGACGCTCTATGCTAAGCACCCCCTCTTCCACTAAACCAAGCATCGCCGGGAGGGAGAACTGTACCATCGGCATTCCGCTCATCGCCTTGCAGCAACCGCCTTGCTTCTCGCTCAAAAGATGTGGCGCATGGTCGGTAGCTATGGTTCGGATACGCCCATCTGAAAGGGCTTTCCGCAGAGCATCTCTATCCTCTGAGGTCTTGATGGCAGGATTGCATTTGATACGAGAGCCAAGCGTCTCATAGTCCTTATCCGTAAAGAGCAGATGGGGCACGCAGGCTTCTGCCGTTATCTTGTCATCGTTGGGCAGGAAGAGTTCCACTTCCTTTGCTGTCGTGACGTGAGCCACATGCAGTCGTGAACCTTCCTCTTTTGCCAATCGAACCGCTAAGGCTGTGCTTTGATAGCAAGCCTCTTGGTCGCGAACGACGGGATGGAAACGGACATCTGGGTCTTCGCCATACTGCTTCTTGACCTCCGCCATATTGGCATTGATGAGAGCCGTATCCTCGCAATGCGTCATGATGAGTGTTGGCGAGTCGCGGAAAATGTTGCGGAGCGCTTCCTCCCTATCGACGAGCATATTTCCTGTGCTGCTGCCCATAAAGAGTTTCACGCCAGGACACGTTGTTGGGTCGAGTCGTTTGATGTCCTCGATGTTGTCGTTCGTGGCACCAAGATAGAAACCATAATTCACGTGGCAGCGCCCTTCAGCAAGGGCATAGCGTTCCTTCAGGAGCTGGAGCGTGGTAGTCTGGGGAATGACATTCGGCATATCGAGCACAGTCGTCACGCCACCTCTTGCAGCAGCCCTCGTCTCGCTCTCCATCGTGGCCTTATGGGTAAGACCAGGGTCACGCATATGGACATGCTCATCGATGATGCCAGGCAGCAAAAGACAGTCGGAACCATCGACCAGCTCATCGCCATCATGAACGGGCAACTCTTTTTCTCTGGCAATCTCAGCGATACGACCGTTCTCAACGAGGACAGAAGCCCGAAAGCTTTGGCCTTCGTTCACGAGCGTTGCATTCTGGATGATGACTCGGTTTCCCGTCATAACGTATTTGCTAAGGAGAGTTGTAATGCGGGTGCAAAGGTACGAATAAGCGAGTACAATACAAAAGAAAAACGAAAGTTTTTTCTTTATTATTGTCGAGCGAGAGTACCTTCTTGCGCTCCGTAGGTGCTCAGGCGCAAGCGGAACGACGCCAGTTAAGCGAGTACAATACAAAAGAAAACACGGAGTTTTTTCTTTAATTGCTGTCGAGCGGAAGCACCAGATGACCTTTTCTGTTTTGACAAAATGCTACTTTTTCTGGCTTTTTGCTTACACACCAAATTTTTGCAAACGCTCCAGATTCGCTTAAAACGGCTCAGAACCTGTTTTTCTGCCTCCAAACAAAAATAAGCCCTTAAATCGAAGAGAGTTCCCCAACCTTCTGTATCACAGCATGTTCCAGAAGGCTATCTATTAGGCTCCAATTCCCTCAGATTGCCAAATTGACATCTCCACCTTACAAAACAGGCTGTTTTGCCACGTTTTTGCACACTTTTTGGCACTGGAAATCTGTCAACTTAACACAGGGGGATTTCAAACGCGGCATAGGGCATTGACAAACTTAACGTAGGGCATTGGCAAACGCCCTATGGTTCGTCGGCAAAATCGACGTAATAAGTTCCTCTTTTCGCCACTTTACGAAGTGTGCAAAAATTGACAGAATGAAAGCAAACTAACTAAAACGATGACATTCTGACTAAAGAACAACTGCAGACGAAACGTTCGAGGGAAAAAGAAAGAGGATGCCTCGTTTGTGTTTCCGTCATTATCATGTACCCCCAATAGCACTATTTCCTACAGCATGCAGCAAATAAATTCTTATCTTTTTATTGTTTGCTGTTGCTTTTTCATGCGTTTTTTCGTACCTTTGCACGCAAATTCTGCTATATCTACATAGCGTACACTTTTATACACCTTATTTATGCAGCAACAGAAGATTATTATTCTTGACTTCGGTTCGCAGACCACACAGCTCATTGCACGTCGCTTGCGCGAGCTCGACACCTTCTGCGAGATACTGCCTTACAACAAGTTCCCGGTATCCGATCCCGATGTGATTGGTGTCATCCTGGCAGGCAGTCCCTACAGCGTCTATGACCCTGAGGCATTCCGTGTTGACCTGAATCAGTTCAGGGGTCGTATGCCCATCCTTGGCATTTGCTATGGAGCGCAGTTCATGAGCCATACGCTTGGCGGCAAGGTGGAGCCTGCAGGGAGCAGAGAATATGGCCGCGCCAACCTCTCCAGCATTGATTTCGAGAATCCGCTCTTCAAGGGATTCGACGAGAACAGCCAGGTCTGGATGAGTCACGGCGACACGATTACGGCTCTGCCCAACGGTTTCCATGCCATCGCAAGCACCGAGAAGGTGAAATATGCCGCTTATGCTGCTGACAATGAGCCTATTTGGGGCGTTCAGTTCCATCCCGAGGTGTTCCACACCCTGCAGGGAACGCAGTTGCTCAGGAACTTCGTGGTCGATATTTGTGGCAGCCGTCAGGACTGGTCTCCCGCTAATTTCGTGGAGACGACCGTTGCCGAGTTACGCCAGCAGATTGGCAACGACCGCGTCATCCTCGGCCTTTCCGGAGGTGTGGACAGTAGCGTGGCAGCCGTCCTGCTCAACAAGGCTATAGGCGACCGCCTGACGTGTATCTTCGTGGATCACGGCATGTTACGCAAGAACGAGTTCCAGAACGTGATGAAGGACTACGAGTGTCTGGGCCTGAACGTCATCGGCGTTGATGCCAGCGCACGTTTCTTTGCCGACCTCGAAGGCGTGACTGAGCCCGAGAAGAAGCGCAAAATCATTGGCCGCGACTTCATCGAGGTCTTCAATGCCGAAGCGAAGAAGATAACGGACGCCAAGTGGCTGGCTCAAGGAACCATCTATCCCGACCGCATCGAAAGCCTGAACATCACGGGCAAGGTCATCAAGAGCCACCACAACGTAGGCGGGCTGCCAGAGGAAATGCACCTGAAGCTGTGCGAACCCCTGAAGTGGCTCTTCAAGGACGAAGTACGTCGTGTTGGCCGTCAGCTGGGCATCCCAGAGCACCTCATAGGCCGCCATCCTTTCCCAGGGCCAGGTCTTGCAGTTCGCATTCTTGGAGCCATCACGCCCGAGAAGGTTCGCATCCTGCAAGATGCCGACGATATCTTCATCCAGGGGCTGCGTGACTGGGGCCTTTACGACCAGATCTGGCAGGCTGGAGCCATCCTGCTCTCCGATGTAAGAAGTGTCGGCGTGATGGGTGACGAACGTACCTACGAGAACCCCGTTGCATTGAGAGCCGTGACGAGCACAGATGCCATGACCGCCGACTGGGCCCACCTGCCCTACGACTTCATGGCGAAGGTCTCGAACGACATTATTAATAAGGTAAAAGGAGTCAATCGCGTTTGCTACGACATCTCGTCGAAGCCACCATCGACCATCGAGTGGGAATAAACCCCAGCAGATAGCATTCCCTACCCTCCTATAGCGGCTGACTTAAAGACCTATGCCTCTTGAGGCGAAAAGGGCTGCCTCTTGGAATAAATAATGCCAGATCTTGATGCAAAGGTCTGGCATTATTCGTAGGTATATCTGTAAACCAGAAATGGCAGAATGCCTTCAAAGTCGTTAAAAATACTAAAACTATTTGGCTATCTGCCGAAATTGTCGTACCTTTGCAGCCGGAAACGTAGAAAACGCCCCTTCCGTAAAGGGAAAAACGAGACGAAAAGAAACGCTACGAAATGGAAAGAACACTGGTGCTGCTCAAACCGAGCACAGTGATGAGAGCCCTGATTGGCGAAGTCACCAGCCGCTTTGAGAAAAAAGGATTGCGCATCGTTGGCATGAAAATGATGCAGCTGAACGACGAAATACTTAATGAGCACTACGCTCACCTCGTAGGCAAACCATTCTTCCCCGCGCTGAAGGCATCCATGATGCGCACACCGGTCGTGGCCATGTGCCTCGAGGGAACAGACGCCATTGAAGTAGTGCGCTTCATCACGGGCTACACCAACGGACGCAAGGCAGAACCCGGAACCATCCGAGGCGACTACTGTATGAGCAATCAGCAGAACATCGTACACGCCTCCGACTCACCCACATCGGCAGCCATCGAGCTGAAACGTTTCTTCAAGCCCGAAGAACTCTTCGACATGGGCGACCTCAACATGGACAGACTCTATGCATTGGACTTGTCTTAACAACGTTGAGAAACTAACAATGAAAACCAAATTAGTAATGAAGATACTAACCACCCTTTCCTTACTTATTGCAGTCTGTGCAAGCACTCTGGCACAGGACCGACTTGCCGACATCGCACCCATCGACCGAAAGATGCGTGCCATCGACAGCATTTCACTGGTCCGCCTCAGCGAACACGAAGCAATAGCAGACCTGCAAAACCCCGCAGCATCGCTCTATCCTTCTTGGGACAACGAATATGCTCGCACATATAGCACGACACTTCCCGCAGAATACAAAATCGACTTGAGACAGTTCCACATGCCTTGCGACAGCCGACTGGTCACCAGCCACTACGGCTACCGACCCGCTTTCCGTCGCCAGCATTATGGAACAGACATCAAGGTCTTCGTGGGCGACACTATTCGTGCTGCCTTCGCCGGCAAAGTGCGCGTCGTGAAATACGAGCCTAAAGGCTATGGCAACTACGTCGTAATCCGTCATCCCAACGGACTGGAGACCATCTACGGCCACATGAGTCGCCATCTCTGCAAGCCCAATCAGGTTGTAAAAGCCGGCGACGTCATTGGACTCGGCGGCAATACCGGACGCTCCACGGGCTCTCACCTGCACTTCGAAACACGCTTCCTCGGTCAGTTCATCGACCCGGAACGCCTCTTCGACTTCGAAGCACAAGATGTGAAAGGCGACTTCTACCTCTTCCGCTCAAGCGGACGCGGAACCATGCTGGCAGCCAATGACAACATCGTAGGCGGCGAAGAAGAGATGAGCGAAGAGGCAGCCCTGGCTCTTCAGGCAAAGGAAGCTGAAAGCGAAGCATTCCAGCAGCAGAAGATTAAGCAGATGAAGGCTAAGCCTCGCACGCATATCCATAAGGTTAAATCAGGCGAGACGCTTTCATCCATCGCACGTAAACGTGGCACAAGCATAGATCGTCTGTGCCGCTTAAACAACATAAAGCGCAACACCATCCTGCGTCCAGGACAAATCTTGCGCTACAGCTAAACCATAAGATTTAAGATTTTCTCTACACGCTCCTCTAAAGGGAGCGTGTTTTGTATCCAGTGGATTGTAAACCCGCGACGTTCCATGCCACGGAACCATGTCATCTGTCGCTTGGCAAACTGATGGATGGCTATCTCTAACTGCTGCACCATCTCATCGTACGAAAGTTTGCCCAGGCAATAAAGGGTCAGGTACTTGTACTCCAACCCATAATATAGAAGGTCGTCGGCAGGGACATGCTCCAAGAGGCGACGCACCTCGCCCACCATATCTTCCTGCTCCAATCTGTGACGCAATCGCTCGCTGATGCGCTTGCGGCGCAACTCGCGGTCTATGCTGACACCAATAATGAGACTGTCTATTGCAGGGAAATCCCGCTCCAACGTCCCATGCTCACGATAGTAAGCCTGTATCTCGATAGCACGGATGGCACGCTTTGGCGTGTCGAGGTCAGTCACGTTGTGCAACGTCTTATAGCCTTCCAGGATATGCTTCAATTCAGGAAGGGAAAGGTCCTTCAACTTGTCACGCAGCTCAGGATTCTCAGGCACAGCTTCCATCTTGTAACCCTTCAGGACAGACTCAATGTAAAGCCCTGTCCCGCCACAAAGGATAGGTTGATGCCCGCGGGAAAGAATGCTGTCGTAAGCAACATGAAAGTCCTGTTGATAACGGAAGAGATTGTACTTCTCGCCCGCCTCGCATATATCAATAAGATGGAAAGGGATCACCTTTCCATCTATATTATAGTCGGCCAAGTCTTTGCCTGTTCCGATATCCATGCCGCGATACACCTGACGGCTGTCGGCACTTATTATTTCGGCATTACCCAGACGAGCGGCCAGATGTGCGGCCAGAGTAGTCTTGCCTGAAGCAGTAGGGCCAAGGATTGTGATGAGCCTGCCGTTCATGCCCCTATTTCAGCACCTTCCTGCCGCCTATGATGTTGATGCCCTTTTGCATCTTCATGATGCGTTGGCCGGCAAGATTGTAGATGACGCCTGCCTCTTCGGCATCACTCATCGGGGAAACAATGCCATCAGGATTCTCGATGCGAGCCACAACATGCACGCGCTTGGTCTTGGCTCCGTCGGAGATAATGATGTCGTCATCAACGTCAACTCCTGATAGCCAATCATAAGTGACGCCTATCGTCTGCTCCCCATAGATGTCGAGGCCGCATTCGAACTCAGGCACATCGACAGCAATGCCTTGTGGAGCCGTCACAGTTATAAAGCCTGTGCGAGCATTGGCATGAGTAAAGGTGAAGCTTGTCGTGTTGTCCGTTTCGTTCAGCACTATCTCTTCCGTGTCACTCTCGAACTTGACAAGTTCTGTCACACTGATCTCACGATAGTAAGCTGCACAGTTGCCATAATAGAAGAACTTGATGAAACGTGTGTCATGGCTGAGCTGCAAGTCATTGCACCAATAGCTGTTGCCATCTACGCCACTGCCTCTATTGTCTCGCCAAATCTCCGTGTAGTTCTCGCCATCTGCACTCTCGTAGATGACATACTGACGGCTCGAAGCTCCTTTCGAGGAACTGTAGCTGAAAGTAAGTTTATCGGGAATACCAGCAATCTGCATCACAAAGGACTTGTTGCCCCAGCTGAATATGTCGCTGTTGTTACCCAGACGAATGCCACCATTGGCATCCCAGCCTTCACCACCAGAGATGTTTCCCTTCACGCCCTCATAGTAGTCTTTTGTCAGGTCAAAAGGCACATGGCAGGGGGCTACAGCCTGTACCTCATATTGCTCTACGCGAGAGTTCCATTTCCTGCTGCCAACGCAACTTACCGTTATGATGGCTGCCCCAGTCTGGTTGCCTATCTTCAATGTACCGTTCTCCAACTTGGCCACAGCCTCGTTGCTGCTGGAGAAGGTGAAGAGGGTGGTGTCGCCCGACTTAAGGACGAAAGCATTCTCGACAGTAGTATTAAGGGGATACCTCGACGATGCATTCCAGTTCCACTCCACATCAAGTTTAACCAGACTTGCACCAAACTGCAACTTATATTCCGTGTACGACTCGGGATTGACATTGATGTCCTCACCCTCTACACGGATTGTCAGCACACCCGTCTCTTCGTCGTAGGATGTCGTAGCTGTTGCAGCCTGTCCCTTTACTGTATAGCTGAGCTTCGTCTCATCATAGTCTTCGGCAGACAACTCGTAGTTAGTTTTAGTTTCTGAGAAGTTCAATGTCTCACCTTCGTATGACAGGGCAGAGAGCGCATGCCAATAGACCAACTCTACATCATCGATGGTCACGCTGTTACCTGCCTTGATGGTGCTGCGATCATCAAAGAGGCCGTTGGCAGAGATAACGATGTTCAGCTTCTCAACATCAACAGGCCTGCCTGCATAGGCGCCATAATCCAGAGGTATCTCCTTCGTCAGCCACTCCTCCTGAGCTGTGTTGCTATAATACTCAGCAGAAGCAATGAGTGCGGCATCCTCCGTACAGCTAACCTCGCCACCGGTGAGACATTCCTTGCCAAGAATATTATGGATGCGGTCCGTCATATCCTTCTTGACAGCCGTACCCCAGCCAAATACGCCAACCGCAGTGTTGCAGGGAACATCCTTCTGTGTCCATGTACCTTTCCAGAGATAGGCAATGACAGACATGTTCTCCGAACCACTCTCGATGTCGTGCTTATAGGTAAGACGTACTGCATCGGGATGATAGGAGAAAGACACTCCACCGAACACACCTCCGTCAGCATTGCGGACATCCGTCATCTGGGTTTCCGCAGTTGCCCATGAGGTGCCTAAGGTGATATAGCCCGGAGCCGTGTTGTTTCCTATCGAGGCTTTTACATTGGTAAGCTTGACAGCCCATTCCGAACCGTTTGCACCAGGAGTTACGTCTTCTCCCACTATGGGCAGCATCGTACTGGAGACATTGGAGATGCACCATCCTTCGGGTTGAGTGCCGCGAGCCTTAGATGCTATAGCGCCAGACTCCCAAGGGAAACAATTTACCCATTCATCCTCAAACGAGGTATTGAACAATTGTTGTGCATCGCCTACCTGTGTGATAACTGCCAATAGCAGGAGGAGAAATAACTTCTTCATATTCTTGGTTATATATTATTATTACTTGTTATCCTTCGTTTTATTCTTCATCACCCCAGAGGTCCCAGTCAACTTCCTCCTTCGTGAGAACTTCTTTCGAAGAATCTGCTTCGCCGCTCAGCACACTAACAGCCATCAGGCTTTCTACCTGTGCTTCATTCACCTGCAGAGCAGGCACTTCATACTTCTTTTTCATATTAGTCGAAAAACTTTGGGTTATGGATGGTTCCGTTCTCATCTTCGTCCTCTTCAAAGAGAAATTCCTTTACAAGCACTTCTGCGTTCTCGTCTGCTGAACTCCCTCCTTGCAAGCTGAGAGGAACCATCATGCCACTTGTCGACTGCAATTCGCAGACCAGCTGCGACGGCATGAGATATGTCTTCTTCATCTTACTTGAGAATCTTTTTGCCGTTGATAATGTTAATACCTCTCTGCATCTTGTTCATGCGCTGACCTGCCACGTTGTAGATGACGCCATCTGCGGTCTGCTGTCCGTTTTCTATTGTCTGAATAGAGGTGGCATCATCCTCATCGAAGTAGAATGCCTTGATTCCGGATGCGACAGTCAGGTAGCAACGGTTAGCGCCGACAGTAGGTTGATTGCCTGCTGTAACCTGGTAGAAGCCAACCTTGTCATTATTCTGCAGAACATAGCTTCCAACAGGAGCCAGAGTGCTCTCATATACACCAGTCAAGAGGCCAGCAGTGGATGTTCCTTCTTCTGCGACGCCGAATGACTCAAATGCCTCCAAACCAGACTCTGCATAGAGCACGACAGGCGTATTAGCAGGAATGGTACCCGTTACTTCGGTCAAGTCGAGCATGCTGTTAGTCACGCTGGAGACAGTGTAAGCCTGAACGTCAGATGGAATGGTAACTGCATATGGAGCGCAGAAGGTTCCGTACTGAGCTGTTGCATTGACAGCCATAGCAGAGCGTGCATAGCCAAGATGAACATCAACTGGATAGCCCACAACACTAGCGATGTCAATGAAAATATAGACAACGACTTTATTCTCATCGATGAATTGGCCACTGAGTTCAACAGGCACATTACCCCCGCACATCATTGTTATGGCAGGTCCTCCCCATTCATCTTCCGGGATTGAAGGATCATCGCCAGCTGTAAGGGCAATGCCTCCGTTGAAAGCGAAGGAACCGTCTTTAGCGACAGCGATGTCATTGACTGCAACATTGCCAACGGGCATTGCATCATCGCCTGCGGCAAGGATGAAATTCTTCAACACAAAGTTGATATTGCCATTGTCGAGAGTCTCCACAAGCACGTTGGCCAACTGCTTGTCTGCTGTCTGGCCAGCAATGGTGACATACAGGTCTTCAGGATATGTCTTAGAGGAAACCACTCCTGGACCTGCCACTTTGAACTGCACGGTGTATTCGGTAAAGGAGGTAGGATTGGATGCTATGTCCTCGCCTTCCACACGGATGGTCAGCACTTTGTTCGCATCGTCGAAGCTTGTTGTAGCAGTTGCTGCCTTACCTTTGACGGTGTAGGAAAGCTTCGTCGCGTCGTAATCAACGGAGGAGAGGTCGTAGCTGGTTGTGCTTTCTGAGAAACTCAACGTTGCACCTTCATAAGAGAGTGCCGACAGTGCGTGCCAATAGACAAGCTCTACGTCGTCGATGGTCACGCTGTTGCCTGCTTTGATAGTGCTGCGGTCGTCGAAGAGGCCGTTGGAGGCGATGACGATGTTCAGCTTCTCGGGCGTGGCATCGCTCTTATAGTCCAAGGGGAACTCCTGTGTCGTCCAGTTGCTTACTGCCGTGTTGCTGTAATACTCCACGGATGCAATCAACTCGGCATCGGCAGACTTGCTTACGGCTCCACCTGTCAGGTGGCTCTTGCCGAGAATGTTGTGGATTCGGTCGGTCATCGTGACCTTTGTGGCACTGCCCCACGAGAATACGCCGACAGCTGTGTTAGAGGGCACGTCGGCTTGCGTCCAGGTGCCTTTCCAAAGGTAGGCAACCACGGACATGTTCTCAGCACCGCTGCTGATGTCGTGCTTGTAGGTGACGCGGACGGCATCGGGATGATAGGTGAACGCCAAGCCGCCGAACACACCGCCGTCGGCATTGCGGACGCTGGTCATCTTGGTCTCTGCCGTAGCCCATGCCGTGCCGAGGTTGATATAGCCGGGAGCTGTGTTCGAACCGATGGATGCCGTGACATTCATCAGCTTGACTGCTTTGCCTGTGCCGTCAGCACCAGGCGTAACTTCTTCTCCCACAATGGGCAATGCAGTTTGCGACACATTGGAGATGCACCAGCCTGCTGGCTGAGTTCCACGAGCTGATGAGACAGTCTTTCCTGCCTCCCAAGGATAGCATTTTACCCATGTGTCATTAAATGTCGAGTTTGACAGGTGTTGTGCGCTAGCTGTCTGAGCTGCGGCCAGCATTAATAGAATAAAAAACTTCTTCATGTAATTTAATTAGTTATTAGATTTAATTTCGTAATTAGAACTATTGCTCTTTATAATTCATAGCATGCGTTGCCCCATGCATACTATTGCTGCTGTGAATGCAAACAAAGTGACGAGGCAACGCAGGCTCATGTTGTATTGTTATCTTGTGGAGTTAGGCGATATTGATTATTAATTTGCCATGATGAGCAAAATGGACTGATAGTCAGTGAAGTCAACTTTGCCATTATGGTCTACATCAGCAGCAGCATCATATTCCTCGTTAGCCATAATAGTCAAGACACTCTGAGCATCTGTAAAGTTGACCTTACCATCGCCATCAAGATCACCTTCCACATTAACGACGAAGTCGTCTGTGCCTACTACTATATCAATCTTCGTACTTCCAGCTATGCCCATGATTACGTCAAGGTTGATGGTGGCGAATAGCTTGTCGCTGGTATATTTTCCGTCGATGGTGAAGGGGACATTATCGAAGACACCGGCATCGATAAGCGGCTTAAACTCACTTGGCAGGCCGTTAGTTGGAATGGATAATGTGCCTTCCTTGTGGAAGTTTATCAGTTCGCCATCGCCCTCTTGGGTAGGAATGTCATCAATGCTGAATTCATCTATAGTGATTGTACTTTCGCCAATATTAAAGCTGAAGTTGCGGAGCACGAAGTCGATGGTGTTGTCGTTGTTCTCGTCGATGGTGATTACTACGTCTTCCGGCTCGGAAGGAGTGTCGCCATTAACGGAAACAGTATATGGCTCTGTATAGTCGATGCCATTGAGGTATTTTGAGCCAAGCGTCACATGAATCATCTGGCCTAAGCCTGTGTTTACCATGTCGATGTCGATAGTGACATAGAGATTCTCATCGTTCATCACGCCGTTGAGTACGATGGGAATACCGAGAGGATTCTCGTTCTCGTCAAGCACGGTGATAAACGGACCGTACCAATCCTCTTCGCTGTACCCCTCCAAGTCTCCAGGCTGGATGAAAATGTAGTCGTTGTAACTGAAGTGTTTCAAGCCGTCTTCGCTTTCTGTAACAGCGATGTCGGTGAGAGCGATGTTACCAATTGGCATTTGATTTTCTCCCATAACAAGTATGAAGTTCTTCAGTTTGAAGTCAATGGTACCGTTCTTTTTATCAACGACCTCGATGTCTGCCTCCTGAGAGGGAGTGCTCACACCATTGATGGTGACAACGAGGGGTTCTGTGTAAATCTTGGTGGTGGGGAAGTTATCCTCGCCAATCTTCGCCGTTACGAGCAACATGCTAGTAGATGCGCCCGAAGTCAATGTGAAGCCAGCAGTAAATACGGCATAGAGTTTGCCATCTTTGAACTTACCCTCGAGTTTCACAGGGACATTCTTAAATGTATCTCCGGACAATCTGGCAACTTCAACGGGCAGGTTAGTGATGTCGAAGTCATATGTGCCATCATAGGACACATAATAAAGTCCGTCCTCGCCTTTTGTGATGGTAACAGGATTCAACTGAACCTCACCAAGATTCAAAGCAGTTCCATCCGGACCAATAATGGTAAGATTCTGGAGCAAAAAGAAATCAATCATATTCATCTGGCTGTCCCGAATCAGTTGCTGCGATGCCTGGGGTTCGCCACTCCTCGGGAGGCCATTGTTAACCTGAGTTGTGATGACCATCTGCTCGCTGAACGAATAGTCCTGATACCTTTGTGCCATGCCATTGGTCAGGCAGAAGAATGCACAAACAAGTGAGAGTAAAATCTTCTTCATAGTCTTAATATTTTAATGTTAATAATTAGTCTTACCTTTAATTCGGGTGCAAAGTTACTATTTTTTACCATAAGGGAACTATAAAATAAGGTAAAAATTCCCCATTCTACCGACTTTTTATCTACTGCAAATAGATATTGCTATATAGTTACATAGTAACTATTGCCTCCCGCACAGGCAAGAAGAAGGTGGCCGAAATGCGTCTTCATAGCACCCTCCGTAGGGGAATAAACAAACGTAACACTGCCAAAATGAAAACGCAACACTGCCAAAATGAAAACGTGACACTGCCAAAATGCAAACGCCCTATAGAGGAAACGTAAACGCCCTATAGGGGAAACGTAAACGCCCTATAGGGGAATGACTCTTCCTCTATAGGGCGTTGAACAATACAAAAAGGGCCGCCGGAATTTCTCCCTGGCGGCCCATAGCGTTGGATCATGTTTCGGTCATTCCCTTATTCTTTGGGAACAGGGAGGAACCATTTAGTCATATCATGAAGGCTTTCGCGAAGTCCTCCGTTCTCTACGCCATCATGACGTTTAGAAACGCGCCTTGCCAGATAGTCTGAATCGCCACGACGAAGGGCAACACGGCAAAGGTCGCTGAATCGCGTACCCTCGAACGCAAGTTCCAGAGCCATCTCGTCGATGATGAGGTCTTCTACGGCATTCTGGACATCTTCCAGATAATCGCCTTCTTCACCATAGATCTGCTTCTCCGTCAACTCCATTTGGTATTCTTCCTTCAGCTTCTTCTGGACCATACCCACATAGGTATAGGAAGAACGATAGGCCTTCGGGTCATTATAACGGATGAAACCGCAGCCACGCTGATGCACGCCGATTGTGTATGTATCGTCAGAGGCTCCCTTTATAGGAATTCTGTCTTGAGAAACATCTCTGTTAAACAACTTTCCTTGCACCTTGTAGTAAATCAACTGCTGCGTGTTCTGTCCGCGCATGAAGGGCGTATAGAAGTTGAGGAAAGGATAATTGCTTGAGCGATCCAACTCGCGACGGTCCAGATAGTAGCAAGCCACGTTGCATGAATCGACTGGCTGGTTGCTGACTGCCTTATCGTTGGGAACTTTCCAATAAACCCTATTCTTGTCAATCGTACGCGGTGCATCCATTGGAACCACTGGCTCCAGAGTGGGATCTTCCTCCACCTTCGCCAGGTATTCCTCATAGGCAGTCTGATTGGCATTATACTCCTGCTGGAAATAATCCGTCAGGTAAGCCTCAAGCTCCGCATAAGTTGACTTCTTGTTATCGCCATCATAGTCCTCTGGCAACATCTTGGTTTCTTCTCCATTGGTATCTATGTAAACGAACAGCGAGTCATATATCGTGTAGTCGGTTATAATGTTCTGTTTCTTGCCAGAGTAATCGAAGTATGGCGTCATAATATCTGTCATTGGAACGTATGACCCATCTACTGATACCATCATGTTGGGGCTTTCGGGGAACCACCTCCATCTGTTGTTGCAAAGACCATTCTTGAGGATGGCAAAGGCATAGCTTGGGAAGCCCGCACGATTCAATGCCTCGGCAAAGCGAAGCCATACCGTACTCTTGCGGTAGATGACGGGATAAGTCGTAGAGAACGAGCCTGAAGGATTCTGCTTAGACACCATCTTACCATACAACTCGTCGTCGCCCTTACGGAAAGTCCACTGTTGTCCCTCTGCACCATATATCCAAGACCTGCGAGCGTCACCCACACCAGGCAACACCTCGAGCGTCGTATTATCATCAAACGAGAAATGGCGTCCGTCACTATCATACGTAGTACCCACATATATCTCGTACTTCTGGCTGTCGCAGAGAGCCTCATAACCCTTACTGGGAATAAGTTCGCGGTCATAGTTGCGACTCAAAGAGACAGATGCTCCAGCACCTTCGGAGCTACTGGTACGCATCTCAGCCTCGAAGCCAAACAGGCGGTTGATGTCGGTCATAACCTTACCTTCAAGCTTACCCTTGTTGCTGGGGATAACTGTGATAGCCTCTGTGGACCTGCTGACTGCACCCTTCTCATTGTAGGGGATTCCACCCTGAACACTGTAGATAGGATAATCCAACTTGTCGTCGATAAGGCCAGTGCTATAACATTTGTCCACCGCCAAAGGACCACACTCCTGAGTATTGATGTAGTTATAGTAATGGAGGGCAGCATCCTCATATTTGTTAGCCAGCAGATACAGGTCGCCCAACACGATGGAAACAGGGAACATGCACTTGCTGCTGTGGCAGACAAAATGCGAATTACCATCATTCACATCGCCATAGTTATAGTATTCAGGCAAGCCATACTTCTCCTCCATAGGCTCCATCTTCTCCAGCTCGGGGCCAAGCTCCTCTGCCAGCAACTCCGGCGTAACCTTAGGTTTGGTAGCCATGTTCGACACAAAGGCATTGATGTCGTCGGTAGTCAGCATAGGCTCTGTGTAGAAAGGAACATTACCTGGGCCATAGGCATAAAGCAACTGCATATAGACCCAAGCACGGATGGCAAGCACTTGAGAATACTCCCTGAGCATACTCTTCTCCTCCGTTCCGACTGTGCGGGTCGTATCGCACATGGCAATATATGCATTACAGCTATTGATGATGTGGTAATAATCGCGAATCTGCAGATAGGAACATGCACCGTCCTTCCAATCTTCCGGGTCTTCAACATCACCGAAATTGACAATGGCGCCAATGGTATCGCTCACAAAAGGCGACGCATCGACCAAATCGCCACGACACTCATTCAAGATGACGTAACGCTCGCCAATATTCTGCAGAGACTTGAGAATACCCCAGTAAGAATACAAAATGTCGTCTCCTACCTGATATGAGTGACGTTCGCTGTCTGGGGAGAGCATGTCCTGACAAGACGTGGAGAACATGCCCATCATCATGCTCAGCAACAACATGCTTATGATTGATTTCCTTTTCATAATGGTATTTTATAATAAAGGTATTGTTGTTCTTTGTTTAGAGGTTAATGGATACACCGAAATTGATGCTGCGGCCACTGGGAATAAGACCCGTGTCAATTCCTTGATAGAGGCTGCTATTGCGGCAACTCATCTCGGGATCTGTTCCCAAATACTTGGTAATGGTAAAGAGGTTATTTGCCTCACCCCATACCTTAAGACCAAGCAACCAACTGTTGGAGTATGGAATCTTATAGGTAAGACGCACATTCTTGAGCTTGAGGTAACTGCCGTCTTCAATCCAGCGGTCACTCATGCGCTCATTGTCGCGCCAATCTTCACTATCCACATAGCAAGCCCTTGGAATATCGGTATTCTGATTTTCATACGTCCAACGGCGCAATGCTGCTGTCGTCTGGTTGTAAGTGGTATTCAAACCTTCCAACTCGCTACGCTGATAGTTATAGACATCGTTACCAAGACTGTACTTGAAGTTGACGTCGAGACGCAGGTTCTTCCAGGTCAGGCTGCTGTAGATGTTACCATAGATGTCAGGATGAGGATTGCCAATGACTGTCTTATCAGCATCATCAATGACGCCATCGCCATTCTTATCGACGAAGCAAATGTCACCTGCCTTGAAGTCATAGTACTTCACGCTCTCATCTTTAAGGCCAGAAGGATACTTGAGGTATCCAAGAGCACCTGCATTCCTTGCTTCTTCATCATTGCGCAGGACACCCTTGGTCTCCCAACCGAAGAAACTACCAACGGGATAACCAACTGCTGTAAGGATGTTCTCCTTACCATACACGCTGGAAGCAAAGCCATGTATCATCTGTACATTGCCACCTCTGATATCTGCCTGTCTGATCCAGTTGCTGGGGCTATCGGGAAGATCCGTTATCTTATTCTTGTAGTGTCCAAGAGAAGCACCCAATTCCCACTTCCAGTCCTTCTTGTTGATGATTGCAGCATTCACACTGAACTCAACGCCACGATTGGTAAGGGCACCTTCATTGGTCCAGTACTTCTTCATACCCGACAAGAAGTGAAGTTCTCTGGTAGTAAGCAAGTCAGTAGTCTTGTTCCAGAAAATATCAATGCCAGCAGAGATACGATTCTTGAAGAAGGCACCCTGCAGCGCCAAGTTCCACTTTGTTGTTGTCTCCCACTGGATACCACTGTTCTCAATGTTGTTGAGGTAAAGACCGACTGTGTTGTTTGTTACCTTCATGCTCTCCCAATAAGTACGGGAAGCATAGTAGTCGAGGTCATCATTACCGCTCTTGTCGAAACCGGCAGTCAACTTAAGATAGTTAATAGCGCCCTTCGTATAGGGGAACCACTGCTCGTTAGTGATAATCCAGCCCAACTGCACGGAGGGGAAGATACCCCAGCTGACACCGAACATCTTGAGGCCAGACTTTGTATCCCTACCAAAACGGCTACTGGATTGCATACTTAAAGTAGCATCTGCAAAATAGCGGTTCGCATAATTATAGTTGGCGTCCAGATAAAGTGCCACGTCAATCCAGTTGTCATTGGCTCCGTCATAATTGAGGTAAGCCATGTTCTTGTTTATGATTGGCAGTTTATCATTCTCATTGTTATAGCCACGCATGTAGTTGTAGCTGTAGGAATAGTTATTATAGCGCCATCCGCCAAAGACATTAACGGTGTGGGCACCATAAATGTTACGCCAATCCAAACGCAAATCGTTCTGCAAGGTAGTTTCCTTAGAGAAGAGAGTCTTTTGGACAGCATTGATATTACCCAAGTCCTCAAGGAAGTAGTTGGTCGTACCATTGACTGGCAAGAAGTATCTCTCGCTGTTACGAGTCATCAGGAAATTGAAGCGGTCGCTGATGAAGAATGTCTTCGTTACCTGATACTTCGGACTGACATTCAAGTCAATCTGGGTAGTCTGGGCATAGTTCTTATTCTCACCCGCAGAATTCTGCAGAATCCAATAAGGATTGCGAAGTGCCTCATTGATTCCCTTGTCGCCTAATCTAAGTGGGAACTGGAAAGGATTGATCAGCCAGTTCGCATTATTATTGCTGGCGTATTTGCCGGCATATTCTTGAGATAATGACAAGCACTCGCTTGAATAGTCAGTTGTAGATTTCTTACTCTCGTCATAATAATAAGAATATGGGCTGATGAAAGGAGCCTGAATAAGACCGAGGACATTGGTAGAACCAATATTCTGCATGGAATAGTCTTCACTCCAGCCATTATCCAGGATGTTATAACTAACCTGATTGTAAGCGATGTCCAAACCTGTGCGCACCTTATTGAAGACTTGTATGTCTGTATTGAAACGGAGGTTCAAACGACTGAAATCAGTTCCCTTACCTGTAGAATTGGCCTTGGCATATCCCAAAGACAGGGCATACATACCAACATCATCACCACCTTCGACATTAACCTTGTAGTTCTGAGTCATCGCATTGCGATACATATCCTTCTGCCAATCCGTGTTATTACTGTAAATCTTACGGTAGTAATTCGACGGGCTTTGGTCAAAGAAGGCATACCTGCTAAGGCTACTTGCCGACATATTTCTGATGGTGCTGGTCATATCGGCCAAATAAGATCGGTACTGGTCTCCATTGAGAACATCGAGGGTCTTGGGAACGAGTTCCACTCCACCATAAATGCGTACACCAATCTTTGTGGCCATACTCTTGCCACGCTTGGTATTGATAATGATTACACCATTTCCACCCTTAGCGCCATATAACGCAGTGGCGTTTTTGATAACCTGAACACTCTCTATGTTCTCTGGGTCAATGCCAGCGAGGAGATTGTTGTAGAAACCCTCGTGCATTGTCACACGGTCATATTGAGGATCAATCATGTTACCATCCAGAATGATAAGCGGCTGAGCATTTGCATTAATGGAGTTGACACCACGAATGGTCTTGTAAGAGCCTATTCCTGGCACGCCATTACGCAAGATCGTATGTATGTCACCAGACAGAAGGCGCTCAATATCCTGATCTACAGAAATGCTACTACTTTCATTAACGTAGACTTTCTTCTGAGAAATAATAGATGTGCCATCCGTAAATTGTCCATTAAAATCGCTCACAATCAGGTTGGCATCTGCCACACCATCCTTGACAGCAACCTGCAGAGGATTGTATCCTTCCGCATAGACATAGACTGCATCCGAAAAGACAGGGATAGAAAGTTTGTAGCTGCCATCCTCTTCTGTAAGAGTGGAGTACCTCTCCAGGCCCAATGCCTGGATACGAACACCGCCCATAGGCGCGCCGGTCGCATCGTCAGTCACGAAGCCCTTCACTTCCTTCATCTCATATGTCTTTTCCTTCTTCTCCTTTGTGATCTTCTTGACGACCACATCTTCTTCTTCAACCTCATCCTGTGCGTAGACATTTGTCACACAAAGGCAGGAAAGAGCCATGAAGCATAGACTTATACCCAAAGTCTTATGCAAGAATGTATTATTGACTTTCTTTTTCATAATTCTGCTAACGTATTACTATGGGACAAGCTAATCTTTTCTTCTCAGAATGATTTTATCAATCACAAGGTCATATCTATAACCGTTCTTTACGTCTTTAGAGCCTGTCGAACCCTCAATGATAAGAGTCGGGTAAGCGAAGCGCATATTCTTATATGAGAACGGGAAATCCATCTCACCTACGGTTACTGTATCAACCTTTACGCCATCACTTAGGATGTCTTTAAATGTCTTCTTCTGATCGCTGTTACTCTTTCCATCACAATATCTAACAGTAACACTGAACTTGTATTTGTTCGTTGCGAAAAGATTCGTCATTTCAGCTGAGCCAGGATTCAGATAGAAGTTATCAACCCTGGAGGCATTGGCAACATCTATATACCAATGAGGTACCAAGACAACCTGAATGTCATATTTACCACTCATTACCTCAGCATTAGGCACATATGCATTGGGGTTGTTGCCCTTAAGCTTGATTTCAACTTTAGGCACTGCCTCTTGGCTCGTACCAACCAAATGGTAGAAATCATTTCTGCTCACACTACCATAAAGCTCGGTAAGGTCCTTGAAATTTTCATTAGAGAACGAATATCTCTTGGAACTGTATCCTAACTTGTAATTATTCCTATCATCTATATTATAGAATATGCCTGAGTTCTCTACTTCAACCTCTACGTCTGGAGTATAATACTCTTTGGGGAAATTCCAAGAGCTTACCTCATAAGCAAGGCCGTTACTCATCTCTATCGCCTCACCGTCAAAGAGGCTGGTCTTATCCCAGTCTCCAACATTGCGGAGCGTATCCATAAAGGTATTGAGAAGATAATCGGGACTTTTTGGATTGGTATTACCACAATCACCCTTGTATTCCTTGAACGATTCAATAGTCCACATCTCCGTTCCATTAATCCTCTTTGGTTGTTTGTGGATATTGAATACAAGAGGTGAGATAATATCCATCTCTATACTCATCTTCTTTATAGAATCCACCTCTTCATCAGTAAAGGTGATACGTTCTGTTGTACCCAAATTACCTTTTTCCTTATTCACATAGGATTTTGCATACAAATGAGATGGCTCCAAGAGTGTGACAGCAGCATCCCAAGCAGCATCATTCGGCATAATCATAACGAATACAGAGTCCTCGTTATTGATTCGTGCACCAAATCCCTCTTCATACATCTGCCACTTCTCTGCACCATCGTCAGGAAGATAATAGGGCCATTCAAAAAGGCGATTAGACGTTGTATAGACGCTATCTACATAAGTCGGGTGTCCATACTCATCCGGCACACCTTCTATACTTGCGCCAACATTAAAATATGTAGTGTCTTTACCCACAACATATTTTCCGAACTTCGTCATGGGCTCTTTATATTTAAGCGTCTCATAGAAGTTATAACGGAAAGGAGCAATACCCTTTAAGGAATGCAGCACGCCATTAGCTGCCGGAACATTGTACTCTTCACCCAGTTCAAGGCCTTCCAATGTTCTCCCGCCCTTGTCAAACTCCAGGTTCTTTCCATTAATCATTTTAACCGTATCAACACCTGGTGCAGATATATTGTGACGCCATAGTGCAATATGGTTACCGAGGAACTGCTGCTGGACATTATAACCCTGAGTCTTGTCCTCACTCTCACACATTTGCAACCACTTCTGGTATTCTTCTTCAGTGAATACGCTATTACTCGGAACCCAGACAGTTACCTGCGTACTTTTTAGAACATCTTCATAAGTATAGGTGGGAACATCATGTGTATTGTCCTTATAATATTTGGCATGCCGCACGATATCCGCGAAACGACTATACTCTGGATTACTTGAAATCAAGTCCCACAAGGTTTGTGTCACTCCCGAGGACGGATCATAACCATAATGGTCGTCCCATGTGTCGGTACAACTTGGCACCACCATTAAGACTGTACCAACGGCTATTGCACCGATATACCTAATTATTCTGTTATTAGCCATTTTATGTATGTCTTTTATAACTACTTCCTAATATTATTCTCTTATTGCTCGTACTTGGACTTATTCCATACGGGATTCTGCTGAATATTACCGTTGCTGGCCTTTACCTCCATATAATAAATAGGACAATACAAGCCATAACGGTTCTTGAATCTGTTAACCAGAGTCGAAGCGAATCCACTGTTCGAACCTGCACCAAGGAAGACCTTAATCATCGCTTCCATTCCAGACTTTCCATCCTTAACACCTGCCTCACGTGGGTCATCGGGATCACTGGAACTCTTTTGGTAAGAGCAGCGTTCTGCTAAACGAACCAAATCAAACCAACGCTTTCCTTCACCGATAAGTTCAATCTGACGCTCGTTCATCACATACATAACCGATGCAGGAATCTTGACGTCGTTGTCTGCTTTAGTATCCTCTTTGCCTGAAGGCAGAGGGTTGCCGACTGTACCTTTAGTCGCATCCTGATCTGGAGTCACATTTGATTGATAGTTGCAATATGAACGACGATGGATGGCATTACAGATTGCCCTCGCCTGATCATTAGTTTTAGTGGTATTCTGACACGCAAGCGCTTCTGCCCATATAAGCATCACATCAGTCATACGATATATAATCCAATTGTTATGGGATGTCGATGTATAGTTGAGACTCTTTATCGTGTGATCGGAACCGGAGCTCTCCATCGTCAAGAAGTCCCTATTAGGCAATTGGTATTTCATACAATAATAACCGGCCTGTGCCTGAACTCCAGAATTCTCTTCTCCTTGGGCAACCAACTTATTCTGGCAGCAAACCCAAATACGGGAATCCCACATACCACCATTAGCTGCATCACCTCCAATACCACCTTCATAAATACGATCTAAAGCACTCTTGTTAACCTGAAGATGAGTTCCTCGGCTAAAGCCATAAAGGCTGTTAACAATTGAATTCGAAAGACCGTCAGACGTACGATATTGTAACTCAAATATACTCTCACGACTATTTCCTTGATTATCACCGTCACCGAAGATTGAAGTCTGTGCCTCTAACTCCGGCACGCTTGTGAGAGCAGTGGTGAAGTCGTTCTTAATCATGTCACAATTGTTGCCAAGGCCATAGTCAAAAGTTTCTATATTCGAGCCTGAGAGTCCAGCACTTGCTCTCTCCTCCCTGTTTTGTTCTGCCAGAGACATAAGGCTCAACTTGGCATTTTCTATAGCACTGTTGTAGTCATCCGCGATTGAATAGCTCACTTCGGCACCATCAATGATAATAACATCTCTTGTGTTTTTATCGTGACGGCCTTCGTGCAAAGATGCTCGCCATAGATACATATCTGCCAACATCGCATAGATAGCGCAATTGGTAATCATGCCTTTTGAATCTTGCTTATTTGTAAAGCGAGTGCGTGCATATCCTTTCACACGTTCACAATCAAGAATAATAGAATCCAAGACCTCAAGTTGATTCATAAGTTTGAAAGATTCCACTTGCGAGTCCGATTTTATCTCTTTCGTGGTATAAGGCACATCCTTGAAGGCACGAATCAAATAGAAATAATTCAAGGCGCGAAGTGCTGTCATCTCTGCTCGCATTTGGTACCACTCAGCAGTTGTGAACTGCTTATCCTTAGCAAGGACTTCATCGCCATGGTTCAGCACTTTATTGCAAAAACCTATCGTCTTGTAAACTCCTTCCCAGTCAAATTCACTCATACTGGAATCAGGCATACCATTTATGATATCAATATACCTATTGTGGGTTTCCATGTCACTTTGTATAGCGCCATTCAATTCATAGGAATCCGCACGAAGGTCTCCCCATATCGCCAGTTTGGATACAGTCTGAGCCATCTGACGATATGCGCCATAACGCACACCCTCTAAGTCATTCTTGTCTTCCCAGAAATTCTCTTCTACTACACGATTTTGAGGATAAATAGTCAACCAATCTGTGCAAGAAGAAGTACCAAGGGTCAGAAGACCTGCAAGGAATATTATATAATATCTGCTCTTAAAACTTTTCATAGACGTGTAATTTTAGAAACCAAGAGTTAGACTACATGTAAATGACTTCGTACGGGGAGTACGATTGGTGTCTTCTGCCACTCCAAAACCTCTGGGCGAGACATCAGGATCGACACCAGTGTATTTTGTCCAGCACCAAAGGTTGTCCAAAGATGCAAATAACTTCAGCTGGTTGATACCATACTTTTTAAGTTTCTTGGCATCAAAGTCATAGCTCAGCTGAATGTACTGCAGACGAAGATAATCACCATTCTCGACATAACGATCACTCGGCAGAGAGTTATAACTATTATAACCATTTACACTGCTGAGAGCACGAGGTATAACTGTTTCATCGCCGTTCTTGCGCCAGCGCCATGTTGTGGCGAAACTTTGGTTCTTATTGTTCAACATGCTCTCCAAATTCATACGAGCCATGTTAACAATCTGGTTGCCGATACGGAAATTGAAACCAGCATTCAAGGACAATCTGCCAAAAAAGAGCTGAATACCGAAACCACCATTGCACTTGGGATTAGAATTACCAAGATAAACCATATCATAACGGTCAATTTGACCATCATGGTTAATATCCTGATACATCGCATCACCACCCTCAAACTGATAACGATAACCTTCATTATAGCAGTAGTACATTGGCAGAGGAATTCCCTTGGCATCTGTCAACATATTTCCATCAGCATCAAAAGCAATAGGACAAGTACTTACATCACCACGACGTCTTGCTGCTGCAGCGGTATTGATCGGGTAGTCGCGATACCATTCACCATTTGCATCCTGGGAATAGTGCCAACCTGTACCTTTCTCCTTACCGTTGACAATTTCTCTCACATCATCCAGTGATTCGCTGTCGCGATAGCCACCCATTCCATCGGGTACACTCTCAGCATATCCATAACTATGCCAAGAAGAAGTAGTTTCACCGCTATGATCGTAATCATACTTATATACACCTAAGTAACGCAGACCATAAATGGAACCAAGGGCATTACCAATCTGTACACGCTTATTATATTCCAGGTTTGTCGGCTGATAAGTATCTCTACCATTCAAGCTCTCCAAGATGAGAGGATTCATTTCCTCTACCTCATTAAAGTTTTGCGCAATATTACCACGCAACTTCATAGAAAACTTACCAATCTTACAAATACGGGAAGTATAGAAATTCAACTCCCAACCCTTGTTACGGAGGACACCAGCATTCACCTGAGCCAAATTTGAGAAACCATTGGCACTAGCAATACGGAGATTATTCATTAACAAGTCAGTTGTCTTGTGATCGTAAATTTCACCTTCGAAGGTAATCAAATCTTTGAAGAAACCTACATTAAAACCAAAGTTGATCTTTCTTGTCTTCTCCCATCGAAGCTCAGTAAGAGAAAGATTTTCTGGCGTTATCACCTGGTGGCCATTATAATAACCATTTGATGCATATTTATTATACTGGTTGTCGCCAGCACCGCCACCACCTGTGATACCCCAAGAGCCACGTACTGCGAGCATGCTCAACCAGTTTTTACTAAATTTCATGAAGTCTTCATCGATGATATTCCAACGGCCACCGGCAGAGGGGAAGAATCCATATTTATGGCCACGGCCGAAACTGGTACTGCCATCCCAACGAGCTGATGCGTCAAGAGAATACTTACTCTTATAGGAATAGTGAACCATTCCATAGAATGATTGGCTTCTCCATTCGTTGGTGCCGGAGCTTGCATCGCGAAGCAAAGCAACTACGGTAGGATCTGTAATACCATTGGGAGCATTCCACAGAGAAAGTTTCTGAGTACTGCTGCTACCCGTCAACATTTCGAAACGAACTAATGCTCCCAAGCTATGATCACGATTCTTAAATGCTGAATAATAACGCAAATCATGACGGGTGGTAAACTCAAGCATCTTATACTCGTCGTTACTTACGTAGTTACGTTCGTTCTCTGCAAGACTGGCTTTATTGTCACCACCCCAAACCCAATCCATAGTTCTGAGTTCGCTGGGACAATAATTGTCGTTACTGGTATTAGCAATATTAAGCTGGACATCACCTATATAATTCAAACGATGGTGGTCGTCATCCTTACCTAGTAACTTATATTCTATGCTAAATTGCGGAGTCAGGTTATATTGCTTCTGTTTCCACCATGCTTTCATGGCACGCGCGACAGGATTGCCATTTATGAACATGTCTTGGAGGTCATACGACGTGTACAAATCCGGATCGTAATTATTCAAACGAGTGGTGCTACCAGTAGAATAAGTGGCTGCTAATGGCAACATGTTGAAGTAATTGTTCGTACGGATATATCTGTTTTCATCATTTGGATCTCGTTCGTATTCATAAACACTCATGTTGGGCATTGCATTGTATGCACGGCCCAGAATATCATTTCCATAGTTCTTATGGTTGGTTGTGAAAGCCAGATTGATATTACTCATGAATTTGATTCGATCACTGACCCAATAGTCCAATGCAGTTGTCGTCGTGAAGCGGTCGAGTTTCTGTCCTATAATAGAACCCGTACTCTTGTCGTAGTTGGCACTAATGCGGAAGAGAGCTTTTTCGCCACCACCGGAGAGAGCCACAGTAAACTTATGCTCTTGACCAAACCTCTGGACTTCCTTCACCCAGTCAGTATTCTGGCTGAAATGAGGATATATATGAGGCAAGCTCTGGTTATAGTCCAGTTCAGGCAGTGAGGTGTCTTTGTGCTGAGGATTGTAATATGCCTCCTTCAACATCATAGTATATCCATCACCATTGAGCATCTCATAACCTTCGGGCTGCCATGTTCCCTTGAACTTGTAAGTGAAGTTTACACGTGTCTTACCACGGGTACCACGACGAAGCTTAATTTCAATGACGCCACTTGAACCTCTCGAGCCCCACTTAGCCGTACTGGCAGCATCTTTCAAGACAGTGATACTTTCAATGTCTTCAGGATTGACCTGAAGCAATGTAGAGAACTGCTCCTCATTGTCCATCGTCTCGAAATTGATAGTCTGAGCATCATCAGGAAGTTCAAAGATATGATCATTGACAACAATCAAAGGTTGCGCATTACCATTAATAGTAGAAGTACCGCGCAGACGCATAGTTGTACCTGAACCAAGGTTACCAGAGTTTGGCACAATGTCAAGACCAGGAATCTGTCCCTGCAAGGCTTGGTCCACGGACTCAAATGCAAGACCTTCCACTTCACTCATATCAAACTTGGAAACCGCACCAGCATACTCTCGAGCGGGAATCTCAAGTCCTGTGGTAGGTGCCAGTTTCTTACCTGTAACGGTCACCTCCTGAATTGTCTTGGTATTTTCCTGCATCTTCACTGGAACTACGCTTCTGTTTCCTATCTTCTGGCTCCATTTCTTATAACCCATATAGGTAACTTCCAGCGTATTGTTAGGATTCTTGATATTCATGGTGAAGTTACCATTCATATCGGTAATTGCCTGGCTGACAATACGATTGTTCTTGTCTATCTCCTTGACGTTAGCACCGATGACTACATCTATATCATCAGAAACGGTACCAGAGATACGCCGTTGCTGTGCGCTTACAGGTAGTGCCATGAGCACGACCGCCCAAAGCAGTAAAAGCTTAATTATTATATTCTTCATAGTCGGATATTTTTATCGGATAGCGTATCTCTGTAAATACCTTTTCGCCTTTAGTGTTGTTTCCCAAGTCTTGTCATGTCTGCCGTCGACCACCTTAGTATGGTTCAAATAGCCATCAATAGAGTGAATTACGGCAGCACTGGAAGAGTTAATTTGAATACCTCTCATCTGTTTGCCAACTGGTTTATCATCACATGAGATATCACGTGCCAAAACATTCTTCTCACCGATAACCATGTGGGGGTTAGCACCCATGTTGTTACCATTTTCCTTCCAAGTTACGTCATCGCACACACGGAGATCTGTTCCATCACCATTCGAGACGCGATCCACATGAATCTTACAGAAAAGTTCGAGTTCTTTGTCGTAACTTGACGTCACCATCTCTTCTCCCTTGCCAGGTGCAAGTTCTGTCTTGTCAACGAAGACAGAGTTATCAGCAAAGTGATAACGTACGAAATTGGTCAAGTAAGTAATCTTAGCAGCAATGCGGATACTATCTTCATAGGTTGCAAGCTCATTAAGATACTCTATTTCGCCATCGGCATCAATCTTTGGCTCTCCCGTTTCTTCATCAATGTCAGGCTTGCGGTGATTGAGGAAGTCTTCATGAATTTCTTCCCATGTGGGCAGTCCATTCTCGATAGCTGACACTATTGATTCATTATCGGGAACAAAAACTGTATAACGATAATTATTAAAGAACTGCACATTGTAATCCAGTCCCTTGTCATCGATAAATATCTGGTACTTCTTTAGTGCATTCGTCAGTTTATCACCCTTTAAAGAACCATCTACGAGTCCACAAGCAATGATTTCCGTTTCATAGCCACCAGCTTTACAGAGATCGTAGAACCTGCTGTAGGGAGTCTCGCCAGCAGCCTCTCCATACCAATCATAGTCGTTGGTTAGGATACTATAGACACTACGATATGTGGGGATTAGCGGTGCTCTGAGAATATACGTATCACCATTACCTGAGTTGCCGCCAAAACGCCATTTGGAAACCTCACATGAAGTGACACCAGGGGTTTCGCTTACTATGCCGAGACGTTCGTTCTCAAGTTGGAAGCCACCCTTTACTGCTACGACTTTTTCGTTTTCGTCGCGAACAACCTTTACTGCGTTACCATTCTTCGAAAGATAGTATTCGTCAAGTGGCTTCGAAGCATCAACTTGGAAGAACTCCTGAAGTTCCCTTGTCATAGGATTGCTCTCGTCGTGTACGATTGTATGAGTTTCCAATATATCCTTCAGACGGTTGATAATCTCGTCTTCTGTAACATCGGTAGCAGCAGAGCCTGCCAAACGGGTGCCTTTGGTTCCAAGAACGCCTTTATCCTTATTATAAGGACAATAATAATTATAGAACGTCATGTCAACAGGAGCCTGATTGGTCTTGTTCTTGTATTTGAACTCCGCTACACGTGGTGTACGGCTCTTCATGCTGGCAGGATCATAATAATATAGAAGGGCGCTGTCGCTGGGCAACAAGAAAGTAAATCTACTGCGCATAGCCTTGAGGTATGCATAGTAATTTAGTTTCATGAAATCATAGCGACCTTTATAACCAGCATAGATGGCAGATTGTATGATTTTATTTGTTTCACTAATATATGCAGGAGCTGCAACGGATCTATAGTCTGCTGGTACAGGAGTCATCTTCATCACATATACCACACCGTTACTGCAAAGCAGGCAGGTATCAACCTGGCTCTTAGCCAATTCGACATCCTCGAACAGTTCTTCCATTGCATCGTCTGTAAGTTTTGACCACTTACTGGGAACCGATCCAACAAACGACCGCTGCATGAGGTTAGCCAAAAGTGAAACTATTACACTGACGGGGATTTGGTCAATTTGTTTGTAGAGTTCCTCTTCTGTCGTTGCCGGCACGAATGGGATTGCATCTTTCGTTCCTTCGTGGGCATAAAAAGTACGAATCAAGTCTTCGCCAGCGCCACGGAAGTAATTCCACATTTCCTCATCGTTAGGAACAAACATGGCTGCCATATCCTTGCGCACATCCACCTCGTCATAATATCCATTCCATCCTGGGTCGAATTTGAGGCCGGTACCTGGTAGGCCATCACTATATTCCTTCTTATTAGGATCATAGGTTTGGAAGGTACCGCCTTTTGGTCCAGGCTCGTAAATTACTTTGTCGGAATAATATTTGTTCTTTATATCAAAATTATTGGTTGAGAAATAGCGCTTCGTGAATATAGAATCCGTAAAGCTTGGATGAAGGCCTTGATAAGCTTTTGTAATTCTTTCACAATAATACGGTGCGCTGAATCTGTCGAGAATGTGGCTGAAGATGTTTGTTCTGCCGTTGGTGCGAATAACTTCCGCCATATTTGTAAGAGGGCAGAGAGGCTTTTCCGTAACATTGACATAGCCATTCTCGCAGACGCCATCTTTCTCTAAAAGAAGAGCATCATAGATATGAACATCTCCAGTATTTCTGGGACGACCCATAAATATTTCGAAGTCATCGTCATCTACTATATTTCTGCGCATATGCTCTGCCGTGAAATGAAGCATCATTGGCAGGGTTGAGTCAACAGCCATATAGATACCATGACCGCCATTCTCCTCGCGGAAACGCTCCCAGTAGTCTTTCTCTGTTATAGAGTAAGTAAAAGGCAAATCCTGAGGAGCCACGTATGTTATAGAGTCGGTCGTCTCGACATCAGTATAACGACGCATGTACTCTCCACGAGTAGGTGAACTGGTGCCGTTGGATTCACTACTTGCCAAGTTCTCCATCACAATTGCATTGTTCAGCATGCTCGTGTGGATCAACAGCTTCTTCTGAGCAGTACTCAGTTTCTCATAACTTGTGGCATAATGCCAAGGATTACTTTCCGGCAATAGGGCATTAGCAGCAAAGAAAGCATCCCAAGCTTCATCATTCGCCACAAAGACAGTCTTTGAACCTGTTTGGCTCAATACATCTGTCAGCGGACGAACCCCTTCAGGATTAACTTCCTTGTCTGCCAACAACCTCAGATAAGTTCTGAAATTGCCTTTCTGTTCCAGGCTTTCGTAAACGCTTGAACTGAGCCAGCTGGGCTTTTCATCGTCCAGGATAAACTCGTCTTTACAAGCATACATCAGCCCGCAAAGTGTCAACAGGCACACCACTCGTGAGGAATGTCTGCTCCATTTGCTTAAACGGTTTGTCATACGCATTGTTTTATTTTAGTTTTTCGTTTTTCGTTGTTTTTCTCGTTTTTTCACTCTTTTTGGTGCCATTATACGCACTCAACTGAGCAAATTTACATTTTTTTAAACGAATTAGAACTACTTGTATATAATAAAAGCGCTATTTTAAGGTTATTTAACAAAATATGGTTAATTTTATTCAATCACAGCAGCCATTTTAGGGAAAAACATAATGATTTAAGCAAGAAAAACAGACGCTGCAAAGCACAGGCCTCCAAACAGGTGTTTTATGAGGCTATGGTGGCGATAATTGTCAACAATAACAACATGATATTCTTCACCAAACACAAAGGCGGCTGTCAGGCGATTGCTGATTCCCGCATTATGTAAAGAATTTTGTCATGCCTTGTAACATAGAGTACTCTTCATCAGAAAGCACTAGCTTCTTTAGTACTTCCATATAAGTTCTCTATAACTTCCGTATAATTTCTCTATAACTTCTCTATAAAGTCTCTATACGTATAGGAATAGAGTTTTTATAGAGGTTTTATAGAGAATTTATAGAGAATTTACTTAGGTTTTACTGAGAACTTACTTAACTGTCATTTAGGTTTTGACTGGAATGGCATGAGCCTTGTATATACCAAAAACAGGACGCGACCGCATCAAAGTCGCGTCCATTGGCAGGTATCTATCTTGCCACATCTGCCATTATGGTGTGTGGCATTTAGAAATTCCACGTGAGGCAATCAGAACTTCTACCAAACGAATAGGCAAAGTGCCCATAAAACAGGAACTTCTTTCGAGGCATAATAGCCCAAAAATGTAAAGAATTTTACCGCTTCACCACAAAGGTTTTGCCATTGCGTATATAGAGCCCTTGCTTTGGAATTTGCTGCAAGCGACGACCTGAGATGTCGAAGATAGCATCTCCCGACACTTCATCTGCCTTTATTCCACGAATTGCGGACGCGATATCTACATTCATCCATTCGGACCATTCGGACGAACCATCTTCGCAAACAGCCTGTATGCGGTAGTAGTACATGTCTGACTCGAGGTTCTCTACAACATAACTGGTTGTGGTAAGGTCGGTAATTGTGGATGTTATGATGTTTGACCCGCTCATGTCCTTTATATCGATGTTGTAGAGATAGACACGTCTCCGCCTGCCCGTCGTGGAGAACTGCACCTTGCAGCCAGTGGGTATCTCGTCGAGAGTTAGGCTGTAGGTTTCACGGCTGTCAGTGAGCTGAACGGTCTGAGTTTCTATCGTCTGGTCGCCCTTGAGGACTGTAACGACAAGGCTGCTGCCATCTGTCGCATTATAGGCTGCATCGAATTCGATTATCATCTTGCCTGCTCTGTTATCGAGGCTTGGTGTCGTGACGGAACCTATAATTCCGGCTGAGCCGAGGAAGAGTGATTCATCGTGAGTTCCATAGATGCCCGACACGGTCCAGCCAGCAGTCTGTGTATATTTGTCTATGACGCTGCTGCTTATCTGGGCCCCGTTATCGATGTCTTTGAAGCCAGAGAAATCCTCTGACATGACAGTTGAGGGAGATGGAGTCCCTGTCATGGCTTCAATTTGAAGCGTATAGCTTGTTGCTCCTTCTACAGGCAACCAGTTAGCGGCGAAGCTATTCATGGAGAAGACTGTTGGGTAGTCGGGCACGGGCGTAGGTAAGGCCATGTAATCGCCATAAGTGAAGTTGATTTTGCCATTTGCAGTCTCGGAGATGCTGTGTATGAGGCTGTTGTGCACCTTGGAACCTGACTTCTCTGCCACATACCATGTGAGTGGCTGCACAGACTCTACTCCCTGAAGTCCGGGATAGGGATCGCCGGCCTCGTCGGCAGAAGTTATCTGGTATCGGCTATAGCCGCCGTCCTCTACAAGGTCACCCACCTTTCCATCAGCAGGCAGGAATGTCATGCGCTGATGGTTAACATCGGTATTGACTTCGTTGCTGTTCCAAACGGATCTGTTATAGTCGATGTGCCATACCATGAGGCCATGTCCGCCGTTGCCTCTGCCGAAGGTTACCTGCTGACGGTTCTCCAAGATGTAATACTCATTGGAGTTGCCGGAGTTCTTGATGATGTATGCCACGCCTTCCTCGTTGATGGCAGGCATGTTCTTCACCTGTGTAGGTTCTGTCAGGGGGGTGAGGTCAATCCACCCTGCTATCCAGCGTTCGTAGGCGGTATAGGGACTTGGCTGTTCTCCGATGTTTCGCGGGCCGTTATAACTGCCTGCGTCAAGCACGTCCCAGTATTGTGCAGCTGTACCTCCGGAATAGCTGGTATCATAGAAGTCCGGGTATCCGAGACAATGGCTGAACTCATGACATGCTGTGCCTATGCCTTCAAGTGTTGTTGCGCTGGCCAGTTCGTTAGACACGGCATAGGTGTTGATATATACGCCATCCATTCGTTGATAGCCAGCGCCGCAGCCATAATATTTTGCGCTATTGAGGTCGAACTCGTGCGGCCATATATAGCCCTGTGTACCATACTCTGTTATTCCGGCAAAGATGACATAGACCTGCTCCACCCATCCATTGCCGTCCCAGTCGTAGTCGGCATAGTTGACTTGGTCGTTGGCCAGTTTAAGTGCATCAATGACCATTTCGGCTGCACGGTCGTCGAGACTTCCGTTAGGAGCCGAACCATAGTATTCACGGGTTTTGGAAAGCGTAAGAGGGCCTACGACATCGAAGTCGATGGTCAGCATTCCGTAGCTTTGTTCGATAAAGTAATCGCGTACGGAGCCCACATGGCTGTTCTGCGAGAAGCCTTGCTGGTTGAAGCGATTGTACCATTGCGTAGCCGCATCTGGCCTCATCCTGCTTTCCTCGTCGGAGAATTCCACCAGGAGTACGAGTCCGCGCTTAGTTGCAGGAACAGTTTGAGCACGCCAAGGTCCTTGGCGATGGCGGAGGGCTTGGTTGGCTTCGCGCATTTTCTCGAGGCGGGCCAAACGGCGTTCGTTGACGCCCGGCAGACGTTGACTGTGGTGATTGCCGCGAAAGGGAGTTTCCTTGACCAATGGCTGCGCGTTGGCGACCATAGCAAAAAGGGATATCAGGAGTATCGATATAAGGTTTTTCATAGCCTCTATTACATGTATTTTTATTTTGCGGGTGCAAATATACAGCTTTTTATTTGATTTTTCAGCATAAAGGTCGTAACTTTGCGCCCTGTTATGGAGAAAAAGGTAAATACAGGCAAGGTTTTCCTCATTGCGGGGAGCGAACCATTGGGCAGTGCGGGTGTTCAGGCAGACATCAAGGCGATTACTCGCTGCGAAGGCTGGGCAGCGGCTGCGCTGACGTGTATTGTTGACGAAGACGTGAACCGCATCAAGGGTATTCATCACCTGCCTGTGGACTTGATTGTCTCTCAGGCAGAGTCTTTCCTGAGCACCGTTGGTGCCGATTGTATCAAGACAGGCATCTTGCCTACCGAGGAGATTATCCGTGCTGTTGCCGGCGTGTTGCGACGCTTCAACCGTCAGCCCATCCTCATCGACCCTGTCATCGTGAACTTTGCAGGCGAGCAGCTTGTCAGCGACGCTGCGATTGCTGCCTACAAGAACGAGCTCTTCCCCCTCGCAACGCTCATCACACCGAATGTCCGCGAGGCGGAGTTCCTGCTGGGACATGCGATAACTGACCCCGAAAACGACCTGAAGAAGTTGGCCGAATGGGGTTGCAGCGTGCTGGTGAAGAGTGTGGAAGAGGGCAAATACCTGGTGGATTATCTCTATGACACCGTGAGCGGAACACTCACTCCGCATCCGAAGAAAAAACTTGAACTCGACGACCGCAACGGAACCGGCGACACCCTTGCCAGCGCCATTGCGACGCATCTGGCTAAAGGCGACGACCTCGCCACAGCCGTCGAACGGGCCGAGGCCTACATGAGCTATTTCCTGGCTGGTCCGCGCTATTATATCAGCGCAGGTCTGTAGGTGTTTCGGGAAGCCCTTTATGTAGGGTCTCCCCATGCCCTATAGGGGAATGAGAAACGCCCTATAGGGGAATGAGCGATCCTCTATAGGGCGTTTGTAATGCACCTTTATTTCTCTGTATGTCCCCTGCTTTCTTCGGCTCCATACTGGCCATAGACACCATAATGTCCATAGCGGCCCTTGCCATAACCATAGCGGCCGTACTTGCCGTAGCGGCCATATTTGCCATAGCCATAATAGTAGCCGTACTTCTTCTTCCGCATGTCGATGGCATTGAGCACAAGGTTGATCTTAGGCATCTTGTTCTCTTCCTTGAAGCCATTGATGAGGTCGAAGTTAGAGCGCGGGCTGTAGTCGGCACGACATACGAATAGGCTCATGTCTGCAACTCGGCCAATGGAGAGCGTATCGCTGACCAGTCCTACTGGCGGTGTGTCGAGCAGGACATAGTCGTAATGCTCCTTGAGCAAGTTGACAGCAAGGTCGAGCTGTTCGCGCGAAATGAGTTCGCCCGGGTTGGGAGGAATGATACCTGCAGGCAGGACGTCAAGGTTCTTGTTGGCTACACCCGGAACAATCTGCGACTCAAGTGCGGCATACGATGTGTCGCTGCCAGAGAGGAATGTCGTGATGCCCTTCTTATCGGCTGGGATATTAAAGAGCTTCACCAGACGAGGCTTGCGGATATCCAGACCCACGACTATGACCTTCTTGCCCATCAGAGCAAGCGACATAGCAAGGTTCGTGCAGACAAACGTCTTGCCCTCGCCAGGGATGCAACTCGTACACAGGATGACCTTCTCGTCCCCCTCCAGGATGAAGCGCAGATTCGTACGCAAACCACGGAACGCCTCCTCCATCGAGTTGTTGGTATTCTCGCGAACCACAAGGGCCTTCTCGCCGTCAACACCTTTCTCTGCCAAGGGGATATCAGCCAGAATGCTTATCTTCGTCAGCTTCTCCACATCCTCGCGTCCCTGGATACGGTAGCGAATCAAGTCAAGCAGATAGAGGATGCCGATGGGTAAGCCTAAGCCCAGCAGCAAAGCAATCAGCCAAATAATGTTGGACTTCGGAGAGACCTTTCCAACGAGCTGAGGCGAGTCAATGACTCTGGCCTTGGCTGCGGTACTAGCCAAGGATATGTAGTTCTCCTCGCGCTTCTGCAGAAGCATCAGGTAAAGGTTAGCCTTAATCTCCTGCTGGCGGCTCATATTGGTAAGCGCACGCTCCTGAGTCGGCGTGCTGCTAATGCGGCTGCTGTACATGCTGTATTGTCTGTCGGCACTCGACTTCTGCGTCATCACGTCATTACGGATAGCGTCGAGGCTCATCCTGATAGACGGCCACATCTCCTCAATCTGAGCCGTAAGGTTCTTCACGTATGGATTGTCCTCGCTCGACGACTTGAGCAGACGGTTTCTCTGCAGGACGGCATCGTTATAGCGGGCAATAGTAGAGTTGAGGTTAGCATCCGCCAGACCGAGATTGGCAGGAATGACCTGCATGGCATTGGCAGGATTGTTCACATAGTTAACCAATGCATTGATCAGGTTCAACTGCGTCTCGAACTCAACCTGCTTCTTCTGATACTCCGTCGTGCTGGAAAGAGCCGTAGTAGCATCATTGGTGAGGTTGATAAGCTCGTTGCTCTTCTTGTATTGCTCAAGCTCACCCTCCGTCACATCCAACTCTCCGCGTATGTCATCAATACGAGCCTTGATGAACTCGCCAGTCTTCTCGGCCACCTCATTCTTATCTTCATTGGCATCGATATTGTAGCAATTGATAAGCTCGTTCAAGTAGTCAAGCGAACGGCCCACTTGTGTATCGGTGAAGGAAATGCGGGCCACAGTAGTGAACTTGCTCGTCGGCCCTGCAGAAATCTTGGCTCTATACATGCGGGCGGCCAACTCGACGGGAATTATCCTGGCGTACAGCTTTTCATCCTTCCACTTTGTGCCCGGGTTCTGCTGGAAGATGATGACACCCATCGGAGTATTGATGCTGCCAGGAAGCTTCTTAAGGTCATTGCTGAATGTGACTGGGTCCTTCTGCCCTGCCAACAGCACTTTGCCCGTAATATGTATGCCCTTTCCAACCTTCGTCATCTCTATGTCAACAGGCGTACGCAACACAGCAAGCTGATGCTGCGGCATATCCACAATGATAGGATTGTTCTGGTACTGTTCCAACTTACGGACACGGCCTTCGATAGCATAGCTGACATAAAGCTTCAACGACTTTACAACACGGCTATTGACATTCGTACTGTTCAATATCTCCAGCTCATTGTCGAAGCCATTACTGTTCGATATGATACCCATATCCTCGAGGTTCATCTGTCCACCTCTTGACCATCGCTTGCCCTCGTCGTCCTTAACCAATACCTTCATAGCCGAAGTATATACCGGCTGCGTATAGCGAAGGTAGCAAAAGGCTATGCCCAAGGCAAGAATCGTGGACAACAATATCCACTGCCAGTTAAGCACTACAATAGTCCATATCGCAGAAAGAGAAAAACCACCTGCCTCTTCTTCTCTCTGCAAATCATCGTTAGCAACGTACTCTGCCATATTATCTAAAGTTTAATGTATTTGCGCTATTATCCAATTTGCGTGCAAAGATACGAAATAATATAATAATGTTAAAGGATTTGCACGAAAAATTATCTTTAATGGAGATTTCTTCGATGTCATTTGCCATATATCGCACAAATTGTCGTAACTTTGCCTACGGAGTATATGCACATGAAGCGTATTGCTCAATCCTTTATCATGCAAGACAACAAAACAAAGATATCCGCACGGCATTGGCTTAGGGACTTACTGACACTCTTGGCAGAAGCATTCATCTGGACAGGATGCTTCTATGTCGTGGCATTGTTGTATAACATAAGGAAGGAAGCGGCTCCCCTACCCGTCTGGCTCACACTCTATGCTTGGGGATTCGTATTCCTCCTTGTCGCCACACGTCTCATCCCCAACAACGCCTATAGCCGTACTGCTCGCCGCGACGAAGTAGTGGCTCAAGCAATGAAGACAGTTCTTTTCGTCTGCGTGCTTGCCCTTGCAGCATTTACGGAAAGGAGCTATCACCTATACCTCCCATACATCCTCTTCTTCCTGGCACTGACAATAGAACGGCTTGTCCTCAACAGTTGGTTCATTCGCTACAGCATGCGGCACAACGAACACGGCATCATCATCTGCAACGACGACTCAGCCTGGCAGCAGAAAGCCTTGACGCAAAACACCTACGGCCTTAAACTCGCACGTTTAGACAATAATACCGCAGAGCAACTGGAAGCATTCCTTTCGGCACATCCGGAGACAGAAAGCGTCTATTGTTCTCTTTCTTCATTGCCAACAGCAGAGTTCGAGAATATTGCGCACGCTTGTTGCAAACTTGGCTTAGAACTTCATCTCTTGCCTCAGCCTGTATTCGCCTTGAACAAGACGATGCAAAGCGAATGCCGAGGCAACGTCAGTGTGCTCTCGCCAGCCAGGCTTCCTCTGCAAAGCATCTTCAACAGAACGATAAAGCGACTGACAGACATCGTCATAAGTCTTATCGTCCTGCTTACCGTGTTCCCCGTCTTTGCTCTCATTGCTTACATTTGCATCAAGAGGCAAAGCCGAGGCCCTGTCCTCATAACACGACACATGTGCGGCATGAACGGCAAGACATTCCAATGCCTCACCTTCCGCACACGCCACTTCGAAGCAGCACCCTCCTTCCTCGAAGGCATTAACGACCCCGGCTATTTCCCATTCGGGAAGTTCCTCACACTTTCCCGAATGGAACTGCTCCCTCAATTCCTTTGCGTGTTGTGGGGCAGCATGACAATCGTAGGCTCACAGATGATACGACCGGAACGCTATCCCGAGTATTGTCAAGAACTAAAACAGTACTTCGTCTCCAACTGTCGTCTCAAGGCGGGCATCACAAGTTATTTATTCCCCTCACAGGCAAAGGGCAGTACTAAAGCAGATGTCTGGTATCTGCGCAACTGGGGCTTTTGGCTTGATGTACGCATCATGCTACAGCGTCTCGGCACACTGCTTAAGCAATCCAAAGCTAAGTCTATTAATTATATATAATGTATTAATCCGTAACAAAACTCATGTCTATATTCAGCAAACTATTTGGCAGAGATAAGGGAAAAGAGCAGACAACGGTAGGCGGCATGGAGGACTTCATGCTCCTTATCCGCGTCTATTACCAGGCGGTCATGGCATCACAGCTTGGCATCAACAATCTTGGAGCATTGCCCGACCTGCGCATCTTCAAGCAAACCTATCACGTAGCGACGGTGAACAACAAACTTGGCATTGCCGAGAAGAAGCATTGCCGCAAACTCATACAGAGCATCTACAAAGTCAGCGACTCGTTCTTCGCAGAGATAGACGGCAGCATCCGCAAACATTGCCACAAGATACAAGATGCACAGAGCTATCTCATTCAGTTCCAAGGCTTCAGCCAAGACCTGATGATGCTCATGGGCAACCTGATGCAATGGAAGATGCGCCTGCCCAGCTTCTTCCGAGGAGCACTTCGTGAGATGGTAGCAAAGCAAGTTCATCAAATCATGACAAGCAATGATTGGAAGGATGACGGCGTTCGACGCACTTGCATTGCCATAAGGAAGTATCAAAACGTGCTTGGTTACACAGAACAATGGATGACAGAGTACGTACATACCATTGTAATGCTCGCAAAAAAGGAGCCAAGGAAAAATAGTGAGCAATAAACTTGCATAAAGAAAAAAAAAGTATTATCTTTGTCCGCAAAATGAGTCGTTAAGTTATGAATCAGGCACTAAAAGACCTCATCAAACAGCTGGAGACACGCGTCAGACAGCTCATCCTGCAGCAAGCTAAGTTGCAGGAAGAGCAGGAAGAACTGCGCAAGCAGCTCAACGAGAAGGATGACGAGATACGCCAGCTCAAGATTCAAAACGAAGAACTCATGCAACAATATAGCCGTCTGAAGATGGCTAAGTACATCGACATGGCCGACAACGATGTCAAAGACATGCGTGGCCGTATCAGAACGATGGTGCGCGATATTGACCGGTGCATCTCTATGCTTAAAGTAACACAGTAACAGATTATGGATGACACCCTTTCAATAACTCTCCACTTTGGTTCGTGGACTTTGCCCATGACCATTAAGCGTGACGAAGAATATGTCTATCGTCAGGCTGAAAAGCTTATCAAGGAGAGGTTCAGCTTCTACACAAGCAGCTATCCCGGCCAGAACACCGAAATGTATCTGGTGATGACTATCCTTGACATTGCTGTTCAAAGCAAGCGTCAGGAGACCACCAATGATGCAGAGCCTGTTCTGCTGGCTCTTCGCCCACTGCTTGAAGAAGTCGAGGCCGCACTCATCAAGAAGTAAGAGAGAGTGACCCCGAGTATTAACATCAAATTTTATAATTCATGACAACAGACATTATAGTTGCCTTGTCAATCGCTATCGTGGCATTCTTTGTTTTGATAGCAATATGGTATTTTGCCATCTTGCCAGCAAAGAAAAAAGCCCTCATCAGTGAGGCTCGCGAGAACGCAGAGAAGGAGGCAGAAGTCATCAAGCAGAAGAAACTGCTTGAGGTGAAGGAGAAATTCCTGACCAAACGCACAGAACTCGAGAAGGAGGTGCGTCAACACAATCAGCAGATACAGCAGTCGGAGAATCGCATCAAGCAGCGCGAGATGCAGCTCAACCAGAAGCAGGACGAACTGACACGCCGCAAACAGGAAGCCGACGCTCAGCGTCAGCGCATGGAGACGCAACAGGCACTCCTCGAGAAGAAGGAAGAGGAAGTCAATGCACGCTTCTCCGACCTCATCAATCAGGAGCGTACGAAGCTCGAAGAGATTTCCGGCCTGAGTGTCGAAGAGGCTCGCGAGCGCCTGGTCGAGTCTTTGAAGGACGAAGCAAAGACGAATGCTGCTGCTTACATCAACGAGATTATGGACGATGCACGCATGACGGCTACCAAAGAAGCCAAGCGCATCATCATCCAGACCATACAACGTGTGGCTACGGAAACGGCTGTGGAGAATTCCGTGACGGTATTCCACATCGACAACGACGAGGTGAAGGGACGCATCATCGGTCGTGAGGGACGCAACATCCGTGCCCTCGAGGCTGCTACCGGCGTCGAGATTGTCGTCGATGACACACCCGAAGCCATCGTCATCAGCGCCTTCGACCCCGTTCGACGCGAGATTTGCCGCCTGGCCCTCCACCAGCTTGTGTCCGACGGACGCATACATCCTGCTCGCATCGAGGAGGTTGTGGCGAAGGTCAAGAAGCAAATCGACGAGGAAATCCTCGAGGTGGGCAAGCGCACCACCATCGACTTGGGCGTGCACGGACTGCATCCCGAACTGGTTCGCATCGTAGGCAAGATGAAGTATCGCAGCAGCTACGGACAGAACCTCCTGCAGCACGCTCGCGAAACAGCCAACCTCTGTGCCGTCATGGCAAGTGAGTTGGGACTCAACCCGAAGAAGGCAAAGCGTGCTGGCTTGCTGCATGACATCGGCAAGGTGCCCGACGAGGAGCCCGAACTGCCACATGCTCTTTATGGTGCAAAGCTGGCTGAGAAGTACAAGGAGAAGCCCGAGATATGCAACGCTATCGGTGCTCACCACGACGAAATGGAGATGACCACATTGCTGGCACCCATCGTTCAGGTCTGCGACGCCATCAGCGGTGCCCGTCCTGGTGCTCGTCGTGAGATTGTCGAGGCTTACATCAAGCGCCTCAAGGACTTGGAAGACATCGCCATGAGTCACCCGGGCGTGGTCAAGACCTACGCCATCCAAGCAGGCCGAGAACTGCGCGTCATCGTTGGTGCCGACAAGATCGACGACAAGCAGACTGAGCAGTTGAGCACTGACATCGCCACAAAGATACAGAACGAAATGACGTATCCGGGACAAGTCAAGATTACGGTCATCCGCGAGACGCGCTCCATCGCATACGCTAAGTAGCGTTTACATTCAACAGATATGAAAAAAGAGGATGTGCACACATCCTCTTTTTTTATTACATTCTGTCGGTGAGATATTGTTACACTTCAAAAGCCCCCAAAAGGTTGAGGCGCCTCAAACAATCGAGTGAGGCAGCTCAATCGATCAATCGAGGCGCCTCACCCGATAAAATGGGCCGAGGTGGTTCCCTCTACAATATTACAAAATTGTTTACAACCTACCTTTCTGGGTCTTCTCAATTATAACTCTTCATCTTATTATTTACTTCATCGCCTCGTAAATCTTGGCGGTAATCTCGTCGCAAAGCTCCGGATTGTCGCGGAGGACGCCTTTCGTAGCTTCCTTACCCTGTCCGAGCTTGCTGCCATTATAGCTGTACCATGAGCCACTCTTCTCGAGGATCTTGAAGTCAACACCAAGGTCAACAACCTCGCCGACACGACAGATGCCTTCGCCATACATGATTTCGAACTCGGCACGACGGAATGGAGGCGCCACTTTGTTCTTGACAACCTTCACCTTCACCTCGTTGCCGATGATGGTCTCGCCGTCCTTGATGCTCTGAGACTTGCGGATGTCGAGGCGGACCGAAGCGTAGAACTTCAGCGCGTTGCCGCCTGTGGTCGTCTCGGGATTGCCGAACATGACGCCAATCTTCTCGCGAAGCTGGTTGATGAAGATGCAAGTGGTGTTCGTCTTGTTGATGGTTGCAGTGAGTTTTCTCAGCGCCTGACTCATCAGACGGGCTTGCAGGCCGACCTTGTTGTCACCCATATCGCCCTCCAGTTCTGCCTTAGGAGTCAAGGCAGCCACAGAGTCGATGACGATGATATCTACTGCTGCACTGCGAATCAACTGGTCGGCAATGTCGAGAGCCTGCTCTCCGTTGTCGGGTTGAGAGATGAGAAGCTCGTCAACATTCACGCCGAGGTTGGCAGCATAGAAGCGGTCGAAAGCATGTTCAGCGTCGATGAAAGCAGCGATGCCGCCTTGCTTCTGAGCCTCAGCAATAGCATGAATAGCCAAAGTCGTCTTACCTGAAGACTCAGGGCCATATATCTCAACGATTCGTCCCCTTGGGTAACCGCCCACGCCCAGCGCATAGTCCAGCGCGATGGAGCCAGTCGGGATGACCTGGATATTGTCGATTCTCTCCTCACCAAGCTTCATGATAGAGCCCTTGCCGAAGTCCTTCTCTATCTTCTCCATAGCCGCCTTCAGGGCTTTCAGCTTCTCGCTCTGCTGCCCTGCAGCAGCCGCTTCTTCAATTTTCTTTGCCATAGTTTTGTTTCTTTTCGTTATTACGTTATGTCGTTATTACGTTATTGTGCTATTTAATCTGTTGTGAGAAGGCTTACAACTCTAGGTCACCGTCGTGAATCTCGTGCCAAGGCAGGCCCTGACTGTTGAGCTGTTCCATGAAGGGATCGGGGTCAAACTCCTCGACATTATGGACGCCGGGCTTGTTCCAAAGTCCCTTGAGGAACATCATGGCACCAATCATGGCCGGCACGCCCGTGGTGTAGCTGACGCCTTGCATGCCTGTCTCCTCGTATGCGGCCTGATGTGAGCAGTTATTATATATATAATATGTGTGCTCCTGACCGCCTCTGAGGCCACGGATGCGACAGCCAATGCTCGTCTCACCATCGTAGTTCTCGCCGAGGTCTTGTGGATTGGGCAGCACCGCCTTGAGGAACTGCAGGGGAACAATCTTGACAACTTCCTCGCCGCTGCCGTCTGCTTTGGGTGCTTTGTACTCCACTTCGTCGATACGACTCATGCCGATGTTCTGAATTACATCAAGGTAAGTGAGATACTGCTGACCGAATGTCATCCAGAAACGCGCGCGCTTGATGGTCGGATAATTGATGACGAGCGACTCTATCTCCTCGTGATGGAGCAGATAACTCTCTTTGGGACCGATGCCGGGATAGGTCAAAGGCTTATGAATCTCCATCGGCTCCGTCTCGATATACTTGCCGTTCTCCCAGTAGAGACCTTTCTGCGTAATCTCTCTGATGTTGATTTCGGGGTTGAAGTTCGTGGCAAAAGCCTTGTGATGGTTGCCTGCGTTGCAGTCCACGATGTCGAGATACTGAATCTCATCAAAGTGATGTTTGGCTGCGTAGGCAGTGAAAATGCTCGTCACGCCTGGGTCGAAGCCGCAACCAAGAATGGCGCAGAGCCCAGCCTTCTCAAAGCGTTCGCGATATGCCCACTGCCAAGAGTACTCGAAGTGCGCTTCGTCTTTGGGCTCGTAGTTAGCCGTGTCGAGATAGTTGCAACCCGTCTCGAGGCAAGCCTCCATGATGGTGAGGTCCTGATAAGGCAACGCAAGGTTCATCACAATGTCAGGTTTATAGTCGCTCAACAGCTTGACGAGCTGCTCCACGCTGTCGGCATCGACCTGCGCAGTCTTGACCTTCGTGCCATATTTCTTGTTAAGAACTTCAGCCAAGGCAATACATTTCTTCTCCGTACGGCTGGCAATCATCACTTCCTGGAATGTGTCAGGATTCTGACACACCTTATGAGCGGCAACGGTAGCTACGCCGCCAGCTCCGATAATCAGTACTCTTCCCATAGTTACATTATGTATTAGTTTTGCTTGCAAAACTACAAAAAAAAGTCCAAAGCAGCAAGACTTTGGACCTTTTTCTTTATCTTTTTATGTATTATGCTTGTCTTAGAAGCCACCGCCGCCAGGGCCGCCAAAGCCGCCACCACGATTGCCGCCGCCGAAGCCACCGCCACGAGGACCGCCTTCGAAGCCTCCACGACGCTGGTTGTCACCGTTACCTTGGCGACGCATCTGGTCGCGACCGCCTTGCTGACCGCGCTGAGGATTGAGCACCTTCAGCACTTGCTGGGGAGTCAGCACTTTGCCAAACTCTTCGGCATACTTCTTCTGAACCTCCAGACGCTTCTGCATCGTAGCAATCTGCTGCTCTTGGCGTTCGAAGTTCTGCTTGATGCGTGCTTCCGCTTCTTCCTTCGTCAGTTCTTTCTTCTCGCCGTCGCGACCATTTTGCTCAAGGCGCTGACCTTGGAACTGATTGGTTGCAAACATTTCCTTCTGGTAGGCTGTGTAGGTTTCCACAAACGACTTCTTTGCGTCGTCCTTCAGGTCGAAGTCCTTAGCCATGCGATCTGCTGCGCTGCCGATGCGTTCGGCGATTGCTTTCTCACGTTGTTCTGCACTCATGCGCTCTTGAGCGCTGACGGCAACACTGCTCAGCAGAGCCAGGGCTGCCACGATAATTGTCTTTTTCATTTTGGTTAATTTAGTTATGTTACTATGTTCTTGTCACACCCTTTTGACCTAAACGGAGGTCGAAAAGTTTAATCGATGGGAACAAAGGTAACTTTTTTTAACTATCTGACCGTTATGTGGAAGCAACCTTGCTTGACTTCATACTTGATGTAACACATCTCCCTCTCTCGGATGTCACGCAGCACTTCGCTCAGCACCCATTTGAGTGTGTCGCTCTGCACGGCTCTTCGCTCGGGCTGACCTGGAGGGGAGACCGTCGAGAAGCGGTTGTAGCAGATGTCGAACGTGGTGCCGAAGAGGTGGCAACTCTGCTCTGTAGCATTCCCATTACGTTGCTGCAGGCGAGCCACATCGTCCTGCGTCCGCAAGACACTCGACACGATGATCTGGTGCAAAGGAATACCTTTTATATATAGGCTGTCCATATAGTTGCGACCTATCGTCGAAAGCAAATGGCTGGCACGCGGAACGAGGTAGGGAATGCTGTGAGTCATCCCTTTATCGATGCAGTAGAAGGGATTGGCACCAATATAGACGAGCTCTTTCCTGCGTTGCTCGGCCTCTTTTCTGTCGCGAACAGGACGGACGCCCCACTTCTTGGCTGCCACGATCTGCACGTCCTGAACATCAGGAAAGCAGGCTGTATATGAATAAACACTGCGGACGGGATGCCACTTCACACGGCCCGTTGAATCCCGCATCTGCACAGGCGAAACAGAACGACGTGTCTCGATGGGTTTTCCCACGTGTGGGAAATTATTTTCCCACGTGTGGGAAATATTTTTCCCATGTGTGGGAAAATGTTCCTCCTCTGGTGATGTCACTTCCTCTCTCGTGATGCCCGTCACTTCGGGAAACGCCAACCTTACCGCTCCAAGCAGCAGGACTGTGCCTCCAAACAGGCCTAAAAATATCTTTTTCTTAAGTCTTCTCATTGTCGTTTTGTCGTACAAAAGTACAAAATATAATTCATAATTCACAATTCATAATTCATAATTTTAATTCTAGAGCCAATAATTCTTCATTCTTCATTCTTCATTCTCCATTTTTTATTACTTTTGCATTAAAATACTGGCGAATGATAGAAAAACATATCCTTATCGAGGACATCGATCCCCTCCTGCTTTATGGCGTGAACAACATCAATATGCAGATGCTCAAGGCGCTTTATCCGAAGCTCCGCATCGTGGCAAGAGGCAACGTCATACACGTCATGGGCGACGAGTTGGAGATGTGTGCCTTCGAGGAAATCGTGCAGAAACTGCAGAAACACATCCTCAAGTACAACAGTCTGACTGAAGAAGAACTCCTCCACATCACGCGAGGCGAACGCTCGGAGCGCGAGGGAGTGGAAGGCGTGATTGTGTATAGCGTCACAGGCCGCCCAATATGTGCTCGCACCACGAACCAGCAGTTGCTCGTCAAAGCGTATCAGGAGAACGACCTCGTCTTTGCTGTCGGACCCGCAGGCTCAGGCAAAACGTACACCAGCATTGCCCTCGCCGTTCGTGCTCTCAAGAATAAGGAGATCAGGCGAATCGTCCTGTCGCGCCCCGCAGTAGAGGCTGGCGAGAAGCTTGGCTTCCTGCCTGGCGACATGAAGGAGAAGATAGACCCCTATCTCCAACCGCTGTATGATGCGCTTGAGGACATGATTCCGACCCAGAAACTGCGTGAGATGATGGATCAGAACATCATACAGATTGCTCCGCTCGCTTTTATGAGAGGCCGCACGCTGAGCGACGCCGTCGTCATCCTCGACGAGGCTCAGAACACAACCTCTGCTCAGTTGAAGATGTTCCTGACTCGTATGGGCATGAACACCAAGATGATTGTGACGGGAGACACAACCCAGATTGACCTCCCCCACAGCGTCCGCTCCGGTCTCATCGAGGCGCTTGGCCTCCTGAAAGACATCAAAGGCATCGGTTTCATCGAACTCACAAAGAAGGATATCGTGCGACACAAACTCGTGACGCGCATCGTGGAAGCTTACGAATCACAACAAAAAATACAACAGAAAGAAGATGAAAGCATTGACAAGAACTGACTTCAACCTGCCTGGACAGGTGAGTGTGTATCACGGAAAAGTGCGTGATGTCTATAACATCAACGATGACCTCATGGTGATGGTCGCTACGGACCGCATCTCGGCCTTTGACGTCATCCTACCCAAAGGCATTCCCTTCAAAGGACAGGTGCTCAACCAAATCGCCGCATCGTTCCTCGACGCCACAGCCGACATTGTTCCCAACTGGAAACTCGCTACGCCTGACCCAATGGTGACGGTAGGTCTGAAGGCTGAAGGCTTCCGCGTGGAGATGATTATCCGCGGCTACCTGACTGGCTCGGCTTGGCGCGAGTACAAAGCTGGCTGCCGTGAACTCTGCGGAGTGAAGCTTCCGGAAGGCATGAAGGAGAACCAGAAGTTCCCCGAACCCATCATTACGCCGACCACAAAGGCTGAAGAAGGACACGACGAGAACATCTCGGCCGAGGAAATCATCAAGCAGGGATTGGTCAGCAAGGAAGATTGGGAAACGATGGTGAAATACACGCGTGCCCTCTTCCAACGCGGCACAGAGATTGCTGCAAAGAAGGGCCTCATCCTGGTTGACACGAAGTATGAGTTCGGCAAGCGTGACGGAAAAGTCATCCTCATTGACGAGATTCACACGCCCGACAGCAGCCGCTACTTCTATGCCGACGGCTACGAAGAGAAGTTCGCGAAGGGCGAGCCTCAGAAGCAGCTGTCGAAGGAGTTCGTACGCCAGTGGCTCATCGAGCACAACTTCATGAATCAGCCTGGACAAGTCATGCCTGAGATCACCGATGAGTATGCTCAGAGCGTGGCCGACCGCTACATCGAGCTCTACGAACACATCGTGGGCGAGAAGTTTGTACCTGCCGACAGCGAAGGTGACATTGCCCGTCGCATCGAAAGGAACGTGACAGAATGGCTCAACAAGAGGTAAATAAGCAGGGTGTGCGGCAGATGTTTGACCGCATCGCACCGACCTACGACAAGCTGAACCACTTGATGTCGCTCGGCATAGACCGTCGTTGGCGACGCAAAGCCGTTGATGCTCTTGGCAAGTTCAACCCGCAGCAAATCCTCGACATCGCAACAGGCACGGGCGACTTCGCCTTGCTCATGGCCAAACTACTTCCCCCTAAAGGGGGTCAGGGGGTCTTGCACATCACGGGGGCAGACATCTCCGAAGGTATGATGAGCGTCGGTAGGGAGAAAGTCAAGCAGGAAGGGCTGCAGGACATAATTTCCTTCGAGCATGAGGACTGCCTGAATCTCTCTTTCCCCGACGGTTCGTTCGATGCCGTGACGTCTGCTTATGGCGTTCGTAACTTCCAGGATCTCGACAAGGGACTGCGGGAGATGCGACGCGTCCTGCGTCCCGGCGGACATCTCCTCATCGTGGAGCTCACGCCGCCGCCGCGTTTCCCGATGAAGCAGCTGTTCTGGGTTTACGCTCACGTCGTGATGCCTTTGCTCGGACGACTCATCAGCCACGACAACAGCGCCTACACCTATCTGCCGGCCTCGATGGAAGCTTTCCCGCAGCCTGAGCAAATGGAAGGCATCTTAAAGCGTGCAGGCTTCAGCCATGTCGAATGGCACCGCTTCACCTTCGGCATCAGCACAATGTACCTGTGTGAAAAATGAAGAATGAAAAATGAAGAATGAAGAATTTGCTACCGCGCTGAGTTCTCCCAGTTCTCCCCATAAAGGGGGAGTTAGAGGGGGTCTTTTCGGCCTTATAGGTTTCCCCTTGGGACACAGTTTCAGCAAGGGTTTCTTCACGGAAAAGTTCGCTCGTGAAGGCATCGACGCACAATATCTCAACTTCGAGATACCCGATGCAACGATGCTATTTGACGTGCTTCGCGAGAATCCTGAACTAAAAGGGCTGAATGTGACGCTTCCCCACAAACAGGCCGTCATCCCTCTTCTCGACGAACTGAGCGACGAGGCACGCGAGATAGGCGCCGTCAACGTCATTCGCATTCGCGATGGCAGGCTTAAGGGTTTCAACAGCGACATCATCGGCTTTACCGACAGCATACGTCCTCTTTTGCAACCTCACCACAAGAAAGCCCTTGTCTTGGGCACTGGCGGAGCAAGCAAAGCCATTTGTGTCGGCCTGAATCACTTAGGTTTAGAGTGGAAATATGTAAGCAGGACGCCTCGAGAGGATAGGTTCGCCTACACTGACCTTACGCCGGATGTGATGCAGGAATACACCGTCATCGTCAATTGCTCTCCCGTCGGGATGTTTCCAAAGGTAGATGCTGCTCCAGCCATTCCTTACGAACTTCTCACCCCACAGCACCTGCTCTTCGACTGCGTCTATAATCCCGAGGACACGCTCTTCATGCAGAAAGGCAGGGAGCAGGGTGCAACAGTAAAGAACGGCTTGGAGATGCTTCATCTGCAAGCCATTGCAAGTTGGCGTTTCTGGAACGAAGACCTTTAAGGCGTCGGCTCCTTTTTTGCGTGTCTGCCACATCCTGTCTATATGTTATCACCGAGCGTGATGGATGTCTCGCTAAGCCATTCCTTTTTTGCGGCAAAGTAGCTGAAAGCTAGGAAACCGATGCAGAGAAGCAGTGCCACCAACAACAGGTACTCCAAAACCTTCGTGGTATGGAGAATGGGTTCATGGCTCTTGTCTTGGATGCGGGTGAATATGTTGTGCAAGGTGAGTGGGATGCTCTCTGCCTCCATCTCGCTAAGGTTTCTGTCGATGTTGGATGTGAATGATTCCAGGTAACCGACGTAGGCATGCACTCCTATGAGGCGGACAGCCAGGCGCGCCCCTTCGTTGGTATTCAGATAGGATTCTATCTGCTTGGTGTCTGCCAGGACTGTCTTTATCTGCCCCGCGTCCAGTTCTTGGTGGACATAGCCGGGCGATATGTTGTTGATGTTTGCCTCTATCCTCGCTATTCCGTTTGTCAGGAAGGCATCGGCCTTGCTGGGTATCATGGCCAGCATGATGAGCAGGAGGTCGAAGATTACTGCAACGGCGATGGACAGCACCAGAAGCAATGTCCTGTGGGTGGATTTCTGCATGGGGATGACAAGGTAGTGGACAAACGCAATCGCACATGCAGGCACGGCGATAGCCAGAAGTATAATCCAGATGATGCTCATGGTTGGAAGTCTTTATTTATATATAAGGTGGTTTTCTCTGGTTTGCACTTCTTCTGAAGCTGCACAACAAGGGGCTCTTTCTGGGCTTTCAATTCGTTGTAGGCATCATATCTCCCCAGGTCGCGGAGAACGGTTTTGCAGAGCAGTCGGCCGCAGGGAGCCTGCATGAACTCGCGGAAGGTTTCGGGGCGCAGTGTCGGTGTGTTTCTTGCCACGAGCACCTCGTATTTCCTTTTCTTGTCGTCCCAAGAGGAGAAGATGCGAAAGGCGACTTTCAGGCATAGGAATGCAATCAGGGCTTGCGGTATCACCCAGTACCAGCCTGCCCGGTAAAGTGGAAAAGCGGCTATGCCCCCTCCTATCAGGAGCAGGAGGAAGGCATAGCTGTTGAGATAAAGGAATCTCGGGAACGTGGATATAGGATGTTTCCCGTCTTCCATGATTACGGTTACTGCGCTGCGGTAATAGCCTTATAGAAGGCATCCACTACTTTCTGGGCTTCACTCTCCTCGGTCACGGGAAGCATGACGCTGGTGCTCTGAGTAAAGGACTCATAGTAGAGGTTGTACTGCTGGCACAGGCAACCGAAGAAGGTGCCCTGCTTCGTATAACCTACCTCTTTCACACTGCTGGGAAGGACGTACTTCACCTCCTTGCCCGTGTTCAGTATCCAGCAGGCCTTGAACTGAATAATCTCCATCACGCGCTTGTCGGTAATCACGATGAAGCCTTTGCGTTTGTTACCGATAATAAGGTTTAAGAGACGAACGATGCTGCCGATAATGCGTGCGATGGGGTTCATACTTTGTGCCCACAGTTCGGCTTCGAGTTCCATCACCAGATTTTCGTCTTCCCTAAGGGTCAGACCAGACTTTAGGTTTGCCATAATTTTTTAGTTTTAAGTTATTAAATTCCCGCCCTGCCTCTGTCTCGTCTTTGCAGGTACGAGTGTTTTTATGGTTTCGCTTGGGCAAATATACGCTTTTTTTTTACAATATGTCACATGATATAACATTTTTTTTCTTTTTCATGATATTTTTTTTACGCGAAACAAAGGGACTCTGGAGAGACAGGCGTTAATGCTACCCTCTTGCCCCTTGCTCCTTGCCCCCAATAGGAAGCAAAGCTTCCGAAACATAAGTAAGCAAAATACCTGATCCTCTGTCAAAGTGTCAGAAATAAAAGCCAAAGGGAAAGAAGACAGAAAGGGGCAAGAGGCAAGAGGCAAGAATGGCTTGGAGATGCCATCTCCAAGCCATTGCGAGTTGGCGCTTCTGGAATGACGACTATAATCGCACCTTCATACGCTCCTGTAGGTAATTGGGAGAGGAATTTACCATTCCTCATCCCAAAGTGACTTGTCTGTGACAGATGTTTCTTCTTTTACGAGACCAACATTACTGCCATCTGCTAATTCTTTTTCAACGATGGACACGTTCATCAAATGGTTTCTTGTACCAAGTTCAACGATGACTGACTCGGGAATTATATATGTATTTTTCATGTTACTTGAGAATCTTTTTGCCGTTAATAATGTAAACGCCTTTTTGAGGGACTTTGCTGAAACGGCGGCCATCGATGGAATAGATACCTACGGCTTGGTCTAAGCCGTTATTAGGAATCTCTCCAATACCTGTGGTTGAGCTTTCATCTACGATATAGACCTCTATGGTCGGGTCGTTCAGATTGGCATCTGCAGTAGAGAAAGAGGTGGCTTTCGTGTTCAGGCCCGAAATTGTCAGGGTCTGCTCGCCGCTGAAGACAGCCGACTCGCCGGCTTCAGTCGTCACCGTTGCACCCCACCCTGCAGGCGTGTAAATCTTGTAGCCGACAATGAAATAATCACCCGCTACGCTGATGGTGAACGTCCTGTCGCGGGCCAGATTAAAATTTGTGGTATTGAAGCCGTTGTTGGCATTGTTTGAAATGGTAACTATCGGAGCCGGTTCGGGAGAAACCCATTCGGCTGCAGCCCAACCCTTGCCAAGTGCCACTTGGCTTCCGCCTTGATAGAAGGTTCCGTCCACATTCCTTTTATAGGTGACAGTGTAGGTCTCGCCCTCATCTCCCGGATCGGGTATCTCGCCAGGCGTGAAGAGCCCTTCAATACGCACTTCGCCATCGATGTAGGTGGCTGGAATGGTGTATTCGTGCGTCGTCCTGTTGAATGAGGAAGCGGGAATGGTGACGCTCTTGTACTGGCGGTTGTCGCGGACGTATTCCGGACCATCGAGGTTGTATCCGTGAGTTATCACGATGCCCGTATAGGTGAAGTCCGGTGCGGGAACCATCTTTATCTTGACTGCCTGACCGAAGGCTACCGGCGCATCGCTCAGGGCTGCACCTTCTGGGGTCAGCACATCGCCATTGAGCTGGTTGGCAGAGATGTTCACATTGTCTTCGTGAACATTCAGCAGAACATCCACCACCGCACCGCCATTGGCTGTGAGCAGGTTGCCAGTATCGTCGTTACCGCCTGGATCAACATTGTTCCAGTCCACTTTGAGGCGCATACGGTAAACGCCAGGCTGTGTGCCTTCGGGAATGGTGAAGGTTGGGCAAGTGATGGCACCGTCCACAACGCTGTTGCCGCTGCTTAGAGCAACGCCGTTGCTGTCGTAGCCGTTGAAGTGGGTATAGCTCATCAACTCGCTGCCCTCGACGGGCTTGTGGTCCTCGATGACATAAGTAAACTGGCCGTCGTTGTTCCAATCGACATAAGCGTAACCGCTCATCCAATTTCCCTTGTAGGTCATCTTCACCGTCACTTCGCTGCCAGCCTTTGCAAAGACCATAGCGTTTTCAGTAAGGTTGTTATAGACGGTAGCCGTCGGAACGGTCACGTCCTTCACACCTTCGCTCGTGAATGTCAACTTGGTGAGTGAGCGGTCTGTACGCGTGGGTGCCTGATTGGAATCGAAGTTCAGCGGATAGTTGATGACCTGATAACGAGGCCTGGAAGTGTCATTGAGTTCGATGTCGTCGATGTAGGCCACGAAATCCGATGTGCGAAGGTGTGGCGATGCCAAGTCGGGCACGACGACAAGACTGTGGATGTCAACTGACTCGTTGGTGGTGACAGGGAAGACAAGGTCGTTCCACTGCCCCTGAGTTGAGAGGGAGGCCGTCACCCAGAACTGCTCGGTCTCGGGCTTCTGTCCGTCCCAATCGTGACGCTTGCCCAAACCAATCAGCATGACGACACCACCTTCGCCAACAGGCTTGTTGACCAATACGTGGACATACCTCTTGCTAGTGCCGAGGCAGAAGGGTTCGTTCAGGTCGATGCGTGCGCCAAAGGTATTGCTACCATAACGTGAACGCTGCACGGCCAGCACATTCTCGCTGGCGTTGGTGGCTACGCCTGGGGCATCTTTCTCTTCCATATCGGGGTTGGGCACCAATGCTACGTAATTACTGCCATTGAGCGCTCCAGTACGGAACGGCGACTGCTCCCAAGTGTCATAGGCACCAAGGCTGCGGTATTCCTCTGTATTCTCAAATGTGACATGCTGTGCGAATGCCAAAGAAGGCAGCAGGGCAAACACGATGAAAAGTAGGAAATGAAAAGTGAAAAATCTATAATTTGTTTTCATGATGCTTGTTCTTTAACTTGTTAACATTTTAATCTTTCAACTTTTCAATACACTGACAGAGTATGCAATGTCGGGCAGGAACGGCTGTCCTCGATGGTGATACGCAGATAGCGAGCCTCGACACCGCTGTAGGTGCTCGTACTGTTATTCAGAGGAATGATGCGCTTGTAGCCCACCGTAGTGGTTGTGGTGGCGCACTTCGTCCACGAACTGCCGTCGAGACTGGTCTCAACAGAGAACTTGCGGATGCGCTGACCCAACTTGATGTATTCCATGAGCATCACATAATGCAACGTCTGCGGCTCTTCCCATTCCACATTGATGGTGGCAGAGTGCTCGCCGTCGTTGGTGGCCCAATAGGTGTCCTTGTCACCGTCGGTCAGGTTGCTGACATCGTAGTTTCGTGAAGCACCAGCAGCACGGGTTGCAGATGCTGTAACGGTGGCTCCCGGTATAAGGTCTGTACCAAGTCTTTCCTGAAGCATCGTTCCAAGTTGCTGTAGCACCGTCACGTCGGCCTGTGGCAGCTCGCCGCTCTGGTCGGGAGGGAAGTTGAGGATGAGTGTGGCGTTGCGGCCCACAGTCTCCAAGTATATCTTGAATAGTTCCGACGCACTCTTGGGGCTTTCGCCGCTGTGCCAGAACCAACCTTTGTTTGTTGCCTTGGCATCACTCTCGCCACCACGCCATTTCCAGTTGTATTCGTTGCCACTCTCGCCATAGCCCATTGACCAGTTGGTCTCACCAGCCCAGCCAGCTTCATTGCCTATCCAGCGGGCTTCATCGCCCACACCCCAGATGACACAGTTGGGAGCAATGGCATGAACGGTGTCGCGCAGGTTGGGAATGTCGTAGTAGGTAGAAGCATCGGAGATTGTGCGGGTGCCTCTGTTCCCACCATAGTACCCAGCATGGTCGCCGCCTGTTGCTCCGTCGAACCACATCTCAAACTGGTCGCTGCCGTACTTGGCCAATTCGAGGCACTGCGGCAGGAACACCTTGTTGACATAGTTGCTAGTGCCGTCGCCCCAGTAGCCACTGTTCAGGTCCCAAGGGGAGACATAGAAGCCGTACTTCATGCCTAGGTCGCGGGCTGCTTCGGAGAAATCCCTCGGAATGTTGGTGTCGCGTCCGTTCTGGTTGCCTGCATTCACAATGCTGTGCGTAGTCGTTGCTGTTGGCCAAAGGCAGAAGCCGTCGTGATGCTTCACCACAGCGATGCCACCCTTCATCCCTGCCGCCTTGACAGCTTCGAGCCACTGACGAGGATTGGGAACCTTGGTCGGAGCAAACCTGCTCTCAGCCTCGCTGCCGTCACCCCACTCAGCATTCGTGAATGTGTTCATGCCAAAGTGGAAGAAAGCATAGAATTCCGTTTCCTGCCATAGCAACTGACGATGACTCGGCACAGGATGGACAGGTGCAGGCTCGTTGTCGGGATTCGGCAACGTCTCATTGTTAAGCTGTCCATTGACAGCGATGCTGACTGCCAGCATCGCCATCATAAAGAAAATATTTCTTCTCATGGTCAATAATCGTTGTTGAATTAATAAATAGACAATCGCTTTATTTGCTATTAGTCATTTCTAACAAATCTAGCAAGCGATTTTGAGACAGGGGTGTATCAAGTTGTGAGAACCCTTACTCGTCCCAGATCTCGCCCCAATCGTCTTTTGATTCTTTTGCAAGACCGTAGTTGTTATCTATTTCCTTATCGGATATTGATATAGTTAACAAGGCATCCTCAACCTCTGCACAAGAGATTTGAATTTGAGGTGTTATATATGAATTTTTCACCATAATGATTTAATATTTGAGGGTTTACTATTTAGCAATTTATCTACCCTTGGGCACTCCCCCAATTGGGAGAGTGGGGAGGGAGCCTATTTCAGTATCTTCTTGCCATTCATGATATTGATGCCTTTCTGCATCTTGTTCAAGCGCTGACCAGCAACATTGTAAATAGCACCTTCGTTAAGGTTATCGTTAACGTTAAGGTTCTCAATACCTGTTGCATCGTCGCCAAAGTCGATGACGAAGCCCTTGACAGGAGCGGGACTTCCAGAACAATCTAGATATGCACGATTGGCTTTCAGGTTAAAGGAAGAATTGTTAACGTGATAAAAACCGATGCGGTTGTTGTTGTCTGCGTCGAAGCCAAGCACATAGTTCGTACCTGTAGCAGCCCTACAGTCAATGCTCGTACCTGTGTACGTACCAGTCAGGGTACTATTCACAGGCGATGCAGCATAACCGCTTCCGATTGTGGCTGTCACGCTTCCTGCTCCTTCCTCGCCAATCAGTATGACAGGCGTACCTGCGGCAACCGTCGTTGCACCTGTGCCAGGAACAATGGCGTTATCTTGCATTGTCGGAGTGTATGCCTTTACCTCTTTAGAATCTGCGCCCGTCAAACCGGTAATCTCGAAGGGCACGCAAAGCGTTGCATAAGTATGAGCGGCGCCAGTATTGTCATTGGCTGCAGTGAGGGAGATAACAACGTCTTCAACATCCTCAATTGTCCAATGGGAAGCCTTAGCATACATACCCCAGCTCCATATAGCAGAACCATGTGGACTAAAACATCTGCCACCAACATTTATGGCTGCATAACCCATTGCAGCGCTGACTCCAGAGATTCGAGGCGTAAAGAAAACCTCATCCCCACCTATTTCAGCACTGGTTCCATTTGATGGACCTGGTGTCTGAACATATTTACCTTGAAGGTTCAAAGAGAATGTATTACCGCTACGGTGAATATAGACTACAGAACTAACAGCATTAGCCTTATCTCCTACACACATTCCGTCGTTTTCGTTTTCATAATAAAGATAATTCTGGTGTTCTTCATTCTTTAAACGATAAAAACCATCACTTGGCAGGCATACGTTGTTAAGATTTGAATACAATCCATTCACATTACCGAGCAAAGTATTGTATTCCTCTTCCGTACAGCTTACACTATAGGTTTCGTAATCGCTTTGGTAAGTCGCCAGTGCCGTTGATGTCAGGCAGAAATAATTATCTGCATTATCAAAGTGAGGCTTTACATTTGCTGTAACAGAAGAGGCATAGTTAACACGATCTTCAATATATATCTCTATCGTTGGGTATGGCAGATTAGCGCCAACATTAGAAAAATACGTAGAACTTGTATTTAAGCCAGAGACTACCAATTCCTCTGCAACGCCACTTGTAAAGACCTTCCCTTCTCCACCCTCAGGTGTCACGGTTGAACCCCATCCTGTGGAAGATATTTTATAGCCACTAATAAAATAGCTACCAGCCACACTGATAGTAAAGGTCCTACCATTGGCCAAATTATAATTATTAGAATTTATAGGATTATTGCCATCTCCTTGAATAGTTACTATTGGAGCGACTGTCCCGGAAACCCATTTTGCTGCATTCCAGCCTCCAGATGTTACCTCGTTGTTACTCCCATTATATAACGTACCACCTTCACCATATTTATAGGTAATTGTGTACGAAGCAGCCCATGCATTCCAATTTGTCATGAAGAGAGCAAGAATCAATAAAGTTAATTTCTGTTTCATAATGTTTTAGTTTTTTAAAGTTAATATTAAAGATTTGTTTGTTTCTATTTATTCGCAATCATATGTATAGTCGGCCGGGCCGTCGGTTGTGGTGGGCCAGCCTGGGTTTTGATAGAGCATACTCTTGCCAAGCGATGTTTCTGTGACACCATTGGGACTGATGCAAAGCAGGAACTCTGCAACGGGAATAGGCTCAAGATAGTGAGGCTTGGGGAAGTTGTAGCCCGAATAAGCAGCACTGGATGCCAAAACCTGCAAGGGACGCAGATAGGCTGATATTCCGCTCTGCGAAACCACATCAGGCGAGAGTTCGCGGGTAGGGTTGGTGTAAAGTTGCTGGTTGCTGGTGCCCCACAAGTGAAAGCCCTCGGGCTGATAGTTACGCATCATGTCGAGCGCACGCCAACGCTTGAGGTCGTCTAAGCGCATACCCTCAGCAATGAACTCGCAACGGCGTTCGCGACGGATGTTGTAGAGTGTCTTGTCCACCTCTTGCCCATGCGACCAAACGGCAAGGTCGTTCTCCTTGTCAAGTTGCGTGGCATTGATGGTTTTGGTATAGTTTTCATCTACTCCAGCACGACTCCGAAGGGCCTTCCAGTACTTGTCACAATTGCCACCCAAATCACCGTGACGCATATAATAGGCCTCAAGGTAGCTCAAGTAACATTCGGCTGCACGGAAAATGGGTACTGCCGTAGTACAGTTGTACTGCGTACGCTGTTCGCCACCCGGGTCGCTGCTTGTATAGTGATTGATGTCGTAGTTGCCCACAAGCCACTTGCAGATGTCGTAGCCTGTCGTAGATTTCTCATTGCCTGAGTTATAGATGAAGGGCTTGTTGTAGAAGGTCGTATCGTTGACGTTCTTACCCAATTCGGCATCGTAATGTGTCGTGATGTAACGTCCGGCTGCACGTACGCTGCCTGTCAGTCGCGGGTCGCGGTTCTGGAACTCTGTATAAGTGTCCTTCGAGTCGCCACGATAACCACTGCCACCCACATAGATGGGCAAGCCATTCGTCATAAGGAAACTGTTCACCAATGCGCGTGTAGCTCCACAGCCACCGCCATTCTTGAGGAAGGCAGAACAGCTGTGCGTCAGCACGCCTTTCTGGTAGTAACGCGCCAGGATAACCTCGTCGTCGGCAGGGAACTCGGTCGTGTAGTTATTGAACATCGACTGATAGTCAGCATCCAGCGCACGACGTTCTGCCACGCGCTCTGCAGCGGCAATAGCTTCGTCGAGGAAGTAGTTGACCTCTTCCTCTGCCGAGCCGCTCTTAAAGGCGAAGTCGGGCCAAGTCGTAGCCCCAGGCCACTTGCTGTTACCCGGAACAAAGCAGGTGCCCGCATGATAGCGCTCCCATGAGCCTTCGTAGAGTGCGACACGGGAAAGCAGCGCGTATGCAGCATCCTTACAGATGCGTCCTGATTCCGGAGCAACTTCCTGAAGCAGGTCGATGGCTTGCTTGAGGTCGCTGATGATGAAGCGGGCTACCTCGTTGCGGGGATAGCGACGGCTGGCTGCAGTGAGTGCAGACGCATCGTCAGTCTGCATTGTGGTAAGCAAGGGAACGTCTCCGTAAGTGCGTAGCAGTCGGAAATACTCCCAAGCACGGAAGAAGTAAGCCTCACCCAAGTACTGTCGCGCAAGGTCGGCAGGAGTGGCTTCGTTGATGGCAGCTGACATCTTGCCCAACGCGAAGTTAATGGCACGCAGACGGTCAAAGTTCCAAATAAGGTTATAATTGCTCTGAGCCTGAGTCTTGTAGTCGCCATTGTCGAGAAAGAGTGCATAATAGGAGGCGCTACACTGGTTGTCGCTCTGGCAATCAGCAGTATAAGTGCCTCCCCAAATAGCATTGTTCTGCGGCAAGTACTTGTAGAAGTCATTGACTGCCAGTTTAAAATGCTCTGCCGTATGGAAATAGGCCTCCTCGCTCTTGAAGGATATGGGCTCACGGTCTAGAAAGTCGTTACAAGAGGAGAATACCATCATGCAGGCGACTACTATTATATTATATATAATGTATAATGTACGTTTCATTTTTATGTACGATTTACAATAGACGATGTTTAATGGTCAGAATGTTGCGTTAAGGCCCACAGAATAGGTGCGGTAGTTCGGATAGACCTTACCTGCACCATATCCTCCGCCATTGTCTATACCTTCTGGATCAAAGATACGCAGTTTGGTGAAAGTGAGTAGGTTCTCGACAGATAAGTACAAGCGTGCACTCTTCACATACTTGTCCAGGCGTGTGCCCTTCGGCAGAGAGAAGCCAATCTGCACATTCTTCAAGCGCACGTAGGCTGCATTCTGCAAATAACGGTCTGAAGCCTGGATGTTGTTGCGGTCGGTGCGGATACGTCCGTAATATGGGTCGAGGTTGGCACCAAGTTCCGAACCAGCATAGCGGAAGTAGTCCAAATGGTTGGTGTAGAAGTTGCGCTGCCATTCGCCAGCCATCCCATAGAACGGGGCACAGTTCTCGAAGAGGAAGTCACGCTTTCCTATACCCTGTATGTAAACGCGGAAGTCGAACCACTTGTAGTCACCCTGCAAAGTCAGCGAGAAGGCATAATGTGGCGTGGAATTGCCGATACGCTTCATGTCACCGTGGTCATTAAGCGTTGCACTGCCTGCATCCACCTTGCCATCGCCATTGAGGTCGGCATACATCAAATCGCCACCGCCCCAGTTGGAACCGATGGAACTCTGAGACACATTACTCAAATAATTGTTCATCTCGTCGTCGGACTTGGCGATACCAACAACATGGTAGCCCCATATCTCGCCCAGTTCCTTGCCTTCATACCAATAGTTGCCGTTGCGGACATTGGCACTTTCTCCAAAACACTGGTTTGTAGGTGAGTAATACTTGGTAATGACGGATTTGTAGTCGGAAAGGTTGGCTGTAATGCTGTAGTTGAACTTGCGGATATGGTCGCGCCAAGTCAGTTCCACTTCCCAACCGCGTGTACGCAGTTCGGCATTGTTCGTCCTTGGGGCCGCTGCACCATAAAGTGCAGAGAGAGACTGGGCAGGACCTATCATATCCTTGGTGGTACGCTCGTACCAGTCGAACGAACCCGTCAGACGGTTTCCGAAAAGAGTGAAATCGACGCCCACCCCCTTGTTGACAATCGTTTCCCAGGTCAGGGATGTGGAGTACGGGCTATAGACTGGCAGTGATGACTGCTGTTGATTGCCCAACACCAAAGATGTCGTATTGACATACATGGCCTGATAGTAGGGGTAGAACGATGACGTATTCTGATTGCCCAAAGTACCATACGATGCACGGAGTTTCAGATTGTCCAGGAACTTATCCTTGATGCGTTCCATAAAGGGCTCCTCGCTGATATTCCAACCCACGGAGAAGGAGGGGAAATAACCCCAGCGCTGGTTCTTTGGGAAACGACTGGCGCCATCGGCACGAAAGTTCACCTCGGCCAGATAGCGATATTTGTAGTCATAGTTAGCACGGGCAAAGAAACCCAACGAAGACCATTCACCCTGGATGTTTGTTTCCAAGTGCTTATATACCTGTCCATCCTTTGGAGTTGGATAGTCGTAATCAGCAAAGCGCTCGGTCTCAATCTTATAATATTCACTCTGTTCGCCCAACAGGAATGTGAAGTTATGTCCAGACTTCAGCTTGAGGTTGTAATCCGTATAGACATTGGTCTCGAAATAGTTAACCTTGGACTTTGCCTCCTCGCGATAGGTCTCACCACCAGCCGGACTCACGTCGAAGGTGCCGGTGCTGGCTTTGACGTTATGTTCGTTCGCTGTAATGTCGCGGAATGCAGTCAGGTATTCCACGCGTCCAGATGGCATGTGGTAGGTCATCGGGTTGAACGTGCGAGTATAGGGATTGCGCTCAATACGGCTGTTAATCTCGGTATGTATCTTCCAGTCCTTGATGGGCTCCACGATGACATTGAGCTGATTATAGATCTTGTTGGTTTTGGACTTGATGCGTCCACCTTCTAGGATGGGCTGCATCATCGAATCCTCGTGGTACTCTCCGTTGTAAGGATTAATTAGCGGAATGACAGGCGAAGTACGACCCAGGTTGTGGAAGAACAAGTCGTCCATGACCGAAGGTTTCCTGTTGCAGTCGGAAGCAAAGCGTGTGCTCCACCCCAATGTCAGGTACTTGTTGACACGGGCCGTTATCTTACCGGCAATATTAAAGCGGCGATACACCTCATCGGCATAATTGAAAAGGCCCGTCTGGGACATGTAGTTGCCCGACACGCGGTAGTCGATAACCTTGGTGCTACCGCTCGCACTGAGATTATGCTCATGGCTGACGGTGTGCGACTTGACATAGACATCATACCAATTGGTATTGCCATAACCGGCCTGATTCTTATACCATGTGTCCAAACTCTCGTAGTAGCCCATGCTTTCTTTGGACTTACCGCTCTGGAAAGCCTGTATTTTGCCAATGTGCTCATTGCTGAAAGGCGGTGTACCTCCTGAGTTGCGATATGCATCGTTGAGCATGTAAGCGTATGTGAGGCCATCCACCGTATTGGGAATGGAGACTGGTTGCTGAATGCGCACGTTGCCTGAGTAGTTGACGGAGACAGGACGTTTCTGTGCACCTGACCCGTTCTTAGTTGTTATCAAGATGACACCGAATGGGGCACGAGAACCATAGATAGACGCTGAGGCAGCATCCTTCAAAACAGAGATATTCTCTATGTCAGCAGGGTTCAGAGTGTTGATGTCACCCTCCATACCATCAATCAGGATCAGGGGTGAGGAATTGGAGTCTTCGCCCAGATTGCCGATACCACGAATGTTGATGTTTTTAGTGGTACCTGGTGCACCGCCAGCATCGCTGGAGATATTCAAACCTGCCACAACGCCTTGGAGAGACTCTACGGCATTAGCCGTGGGACGATCCTTGAGCGAAGCGTCGTCAATAGTCTTGACAGCTCCTGTGGCATTGATTTTCTTCTGTGTGGCAAAGCCCACGATGACAACCTCATCCAGTTCCTTGGAATCTTCCTTGAGTGTGATAGTGAGGTTGGTCTTTCCATTCACGGCCACGTCCTGCGGCTGGAATCCGATGTATGAGACAGTCAGATGAGCACTGCGACTGGAAACTGTGAGTGTGAACTTGCCGTCGATATTGGTCAGTGCGCCATTGGAGGGATTGCCTTTCTCAATGACATTGGCACCAATGGCCGTTTCATTATCATCAAGAAGAACCACACCGCTGACTGTATGCTGCGCCGTTGCGGCTGTTGCAAAGAGCAGACAGCCGACGAGCAGATAAAAGCGTTTTTTTAGAGAATCCATTAAAATGAGATTAATAGAGTTTAATGGTTTAAAAGTTTAAGGATTTAAGGAGGATTACTTATCCTTCTCACCGGCCTGGCCGAAGTTTAGCTGATACATGACTGTGCTGTCGGAAGTATAGATGTACTGCGGCACCAGTTCCTTGCGGCTATAATTCTTGTTGCGAAGGGTTCGGAAATAGAAATATCCGTCGCCGCCGCCCATGAGGGAGGAACCGCCAGTGCGAAGGTTGTAGTTGAAGAACCACTGCGCCTTTTCGGGAGCATACTGAGGTGCTTTCCAAAGCGCGTTGCTCTTGATGTGGATAGTGAAGGTATCTTCCTTGGACTCCAGTTTGATGAGCTTCATCTTGTGGAAAGTTCCCCTCTTGCCTGTACGGAATGTAACGGGCGTGGTAGTAATAATGAGGTTACCATCATCACCTATCACAGGTATTTTCTTTCCTTTATCATCCAAGACGAAGTTGCCTTTGTCATCCACTTCGAAGACGGTATCCTTCTTGTCGTAGGTATCGGTATAGGCGGTGTCGTACACAGCCTCTTCCTCCAGGACATAGCTCTGTCCGAGGGTGGAAGTCACGAGCATAGGATCCATCGACAACTCAGCCTTGAGATTAAAGTCGCCTGGATTCTCTGCATTTTCCTCACATGAAAGCATGCCGGCAAGTGTCAGCCCTACAAAGGCAAGGCATACAATTCTTTTCATAGTCTGTTGTTAGTTTGTTTTCCGGTTTAGGTCTTACTTCAGCACCTTCTTGCCGTTCACAATGTTCACACCAGGCTGCATCTTGCTTATGCGCTGGCCAGCCAGGTTGAAAATAGCATTTTCGCCTTTCTGCCTTGAACCTTGGATTTCAGTGATGCCGTCTTCTACATCGGGGCATGGACCGTAAGACAGGTGGGGAGCACGGGCGTAGGCAGGCCAGTTAGCTTCGTTCTTGTCGTCGGTGTAACCGTCGATGGTATAGAACTTCAGCTCCTTGATGAAGATAGTAGATTTCTGCAAACCAGGTTGGGGAATATAAATCTTCCACTTCGCGGGCATATCCTTAGAGGTGCGGCCTGCATAGGTGTCGCCCTTGAAACTTTCCATGATGTAGAAATCGACCTCGAAGGTGAGCCAACGGTTCGGGTCGTAGATGTAGTTCTCATCTTCGTCGAGTTCGGGGTCACCTTCATCATCATACAGGATGAACTGTGCAGAATTAATCTTGTTTTCGGGGAACATAGTCAGATCCGCATGTCTTATACTGAAATAGGTTGACACATTTAGGAACAATAAATGTATTAACTTATGAAGAACAAGAGTATTTTATCCTTTAAGAAAAAGAAGGAAATTCTCCAGGAGTATTTTTCTGGAGACATGAGCTATCGTGAACTTGGTGAAAAGTATCATATAAACCCAGGAACGCTTCGTTGTTGGGCCCATTATTTATCAAAACGTAAAAAAGTTGTATCTTTGTCGTCGGAATCCAAGCCGGTCGTAGAGATGGCACGCAAGAAGAAGGAAGATCAATCCCCCGAGATTGCTACGCTTAAGGCTCGTATCCGCGAGCTTGAGATGCAGAACTTGGCTCTTAACACGCTCATAGACGTGACTGAGCGCAACGGTATTGAAATACGAAAAAAATCTGGGGCCAAGCAGTAGAGGAACTTCATGGGCAGCATGGCCTGACTATCATTGCTGCCTGTGAATTGCTTGGCCACAGTCGTCAGGCCTTTTATAAGAAGAAAACGGACGAAGTAGAGAAGCTCGTGCGTGAGGAAAGAGTCCTAGATATTGTAAAGAGAATCAGGAAGATGGATCCTGGCATCGGTGGTATAAAGCTGTGGTTGATGCTCCAGGCTGTATTCCGCCAAGAGTGGATGCTCGGACGCGATGCATTCCTCGGTCTGTTACGTCGCAATCATCTGATGCAAAAGCCGCGCAAGTCACGCTCCACGACCAACTCCAACCACCGCTTCCACAAATGGAAGAATCTGACCAAGGGCTTTGTTCCCATACATGCCAATCAGTTGTGGGTGAGCGATATCACCTATATTGAGTTGGAGCTTGGCTGCTGCTATCTGCACCTCGTTACTGATGCCTATTCCAAAAAAATCGTTGGTTGGTGTTTGTCCGCCTCCCTTGGCTCTATATTCACGCTTCATGCGCTTAGAATGGCCATCGAGCAGGCAGGAGGAGGAGATTTGTCAGGTCTTATCCATCATTCAGACCGCGGAATACAGTACTGCTGTGACATGTATATTGAAGAGTTGCAGTCACACGGAATAAAAGTCTCTATGACAGAGGACTATAAACCTACGGACAATGCCATTGCGGAGCGAATAAACGGTATCATCAAGAGTGAAAGCGTGTATCGCAATTCGAACCGATTTAGAACGACAGGAGAGGCTCGCGAGCACATAAGTCATTTTATAGACTTCTACAATGCGCAACGGCCTCATATGAGTATTGGCTACCAAACCCCAAACGAAGTACATCAGCAACAAGGAGAACAGAAAAAGATGTGGAAAGCGAAGAATTATTTCAAAAACGATTGGAGTTTGCAAATTAATCCCTAACTTTGCAAGCGGCAGTTTTCGATTATGTCAACTCTATCAGGAAAATGTCAACCATGTCAGGAAAGTGTCAACTCCTCCAGTCTGATGTTTGACAACCTTTTTAGAAAAAAGAACAAAAACTGTCAACCAAATTCAGGAAAAGACAGCATGTTTGTTGTTGTTGTCGGCATCCATGAAGTACATGTTACCGATAACGCCGTCGGTAGTAGAGATTTCGTTGCTGAAGATGTTGAGGACTATCTTGCAGCGAATCCACTGCTTGCGAGGCGTGTTGTCGGGGTTGGTGAAGAGGTTGATCTGAATCTTGTCGTTGATGGAAGCATCGGTAGTGAAGCCCAACACTTCCTGAGCTCTTGAGTTGGCCCCGTTGATGCACATCACCTTGCCGATGTCGCCACCCAAATCGACAACAGCAGTACCATCCATGATTGCCTGCACATCGCTTGTAGCGTTGGCTGAAATGCAGCCGCCATTCTCCAGATATTCACTTCCGCCGAGCGTATAAGAGAAGGTGAACGGCGTGTTCCAAGACGTATCATAGTGCTTGATGACCATCTTGCTACCTACAGGCTGATTGGCCCAGTCGTAGGCCGCCGGAGTGATGTCCGTGAGGGTTTCCTGTGCCATGACGTTGGCAGAGATAGCGATTGTCGCTAAGAGTAGAAAATTCTTCATAAGCTTGAGTATTAAAGTTAATAGTAGTTATTTATTTCACAAGTATCTTTTTGCCGTTCCGGATGTAGATACCCTTGGGCAATTTACCGTTTACTATTTTGCGACCGCTAAGGTCGTAAACAGAGTTTTCTGCTTTAAGCCTTGAGCTTTCAACTTCATTGATTCTCGTGGCTATTATTGTCTCTGTGGCGTCTTCGAGAATCCACCATGCAGCATCCTTCGAGTTGCCGGAGATAGTTACGGCATTGTTGCGCTTTGGTGTCAGCGTCAGTGCCCGGCTGCCGTCGGCATAGGTAACGGGAGAAGTGGTCTTGGCATAGTCGAAGGCCACACCCTTCGTATCGTCATTCAGCTGATAGAAGTAGCAGGGATCGTCAGCAGAGAGGGGTACGGCCCTATTCGCATCAGGCATGTTGGCTACAGGCACGCCTTCGTAGGAGACGATATGGTATTTCCCATGCAGGTCGGATGGTGCGATGCCGAATACATTATCGAGGTTTAGCTGGTCGGGCGAGGTTACTTCGGTTGTGGTGAGCTTATTGTCGGCACCAACTGTCATATAGCGTGAGGTATCAGAATAGTTCTTCATCAAGTAATAACTATCGACCTCGTAGGTTGCCGGAGCCTGCCATATACGCACATACTCGACGTCCATCTCGTAGGCAAAGGATGGGTCGGGAGCCTCGTAGCCCCAGCCCGAATTCTTGCCCAGGGACTGATTGAGAATAAGTTCGAACTCCTTGTTATAGGGGAACTGCCATTTCTCGTAGTCGGGATGGGCATCGAGGTCGAGGGTGGCATCCTTGTTGTAGCGGAACACCTGACTGCCATCGCAGTAGAAGATGAGCGATGCCTTGTCCCAATAGAGCGAGTAGATGTGATAGCCTGCAGAAGTCCAGACGTTGTTGGTCCAGGAGTAGGATTTGCCCACAGAGTGTCCGTTTTGCGCATTGGGATAGCGAGCTGCCACATGCACCGTGCTGTGTGCTGTGCTGCTGTTACCCACCATCTCCATGATGTCTATCTCTCCGCATTGCGGCCAGCCATCGTTGAAGACAGGCATCATCCAGATGGCAGGGAAATTGCTGGCATGCGGGTTGCACTTGGCTTTTACTTCGATGATGCCATACTTGTAACCTTTCTTCATGCGCACACCACCTGTGATGAATCCGCTGGCTGCACCATTGGTTGTCCTTGCCAGCAGGCGCAAATGCCCGTTTTCGGTCTTATGCACCAGGGCATGCTGCTCGTCGGTCGTGCCCATGCGCTCGTTCCATTCGGAACCGGCCTTGGCACAGTATTCCCAATTGCGCTCCATGTTTTCGATGCTGGAGAAATCGCCTGTACAATTCTGAAGTTCCTCTGCACTCAGGGCGAGATTGGCAGAAGCTGCTTCCGGTGTCTCGGAAGAATACACCAGACTATAACCGTCCTTGGATATCTGTGCAGACAGCGAAAGGCATACAAAGGATACAAAGAAAAGGGTATACACCCTTGAGTAGTGTTTTATCATAGACATTAGATTTCTTTAGGTAAGCGTGCGCAAATATACACATTATTTTCATAACAACGTGCATTTCAAGGAGAAAAATATGAGAAATAGCGTTAAAAAGGATAGCCGATGGCGAAATGGTAGCCGAGTGATTTGCCAAAGCTGGGCATGTTGTAGTAGCCTCGCTTCCCTGTATCATAAGGCGCATGAATGCCAATACCCAGATCGAAGCGGATGACGAGGAAGTCGAGGTCGTAGCGAATGCCAACACCTGTGCCGAGAGCAATCTGTTTGCCGAAGTCCTTGAAGGTGAACTTACCGCCAGGCTGGTTCTCACTGTCGCGCAGAAGCCACACATTGCCTGCATCGAGGAAGGCAGCACCATTCAACTTGCCGATGATGGGGAAGCGATACTCCACGTTTGCTTCCAACTTGAAATCGCCCATCTGGTCGATGTAAGAGTATTGCGACTTCTCGGGATGGTAAGCGCCAGGGCCTATTGTACGCATGCCGAAAGCACGGATGCTATTGGCACCGCCAACAGAGAAAAGCTCGCTATAGGGTGCCGACTTGGCATTGCCGTAACTATAGACGAAGCCGCCGAAGGTTCGCATGGCAATGAGGCTGCGTTTCGTAAGCGGGAACTGGCGGGTATATTGCAAGGTAGCCTTTACGAACTGGGCGAAAGGCACACCCAAGAGTTTCTTCCCTTCCTGGCTGTAAGGCTTTCCACAGATGGCATAGATACTCGAGACGATGGCCGATGCCTCCTTGACCGAAACGGTAAGTGCAGAAGGATGCTTCGGAGTGCCAGCCCACGAGAAGGTGTACGACATGCTGGGCACGAACTGGTCTCGCATCGAGACATAAAGCGCAGGATTGGCACCTACGATGGAGTCGAAACGGGCCGTGCTGTGCAGCAACTGGTCGTAGGTAATGGTCAGAGGCGAGAACTCGTGCTTGATGCGTTGCTGGCGTTGCAGTGTATAGTTAACGCCGCCGCTCCATGAGATTCGGCCGAAGAAGCCTGCTCTGTTCTGGCACCGGGCCTGTAAGTCAAAGGTGGTGGTGGAGACAAACTTGCGGCCAAGCTTGCGGCCTACGCTACCAAAGAAGCGGAAGCGAGGATAAGACAACGAGCCACTCAGCCCGTACTCGTAGGAGTTGAGGACAGAGTTCTTGCCTTCCACATTAGCGCCCGTCTGCCATTCATACGAGCCCCAAAGCTTGAGGGTCAACGTCTCGGCTGCCCGGAAAGCGTTGCGCTTCGAGAAAGAGAAGCTGGCGCCCGGGCCGATCTGCCCGCCTGTCTTGCCCGTCAGGTTGCCCTGGAACTCTGCATCATAAGGCTTGTCGAGGGTAGCATTCACAACAATGTCGAGCGTGTCATTGGCCAACGAATCTTGCCCCTCGCTCCTTGCTCCTTGCCCCTCTCTTGGCACATAGTTGATGCGCAACGACGAGAAGACGTTCGTGGCTGCAAGCCCTTCCTGCATCAGCTCCCCTGTGGACTGTTTGTAGAGGTCGCCTTTGCGGAAGAGCATGGAGCGCCAGACGGCACGAGGCTTCAGCAACGGAGCATATCCCTTCAGGGGCTTGGGCATCTTCTTGCTACCCGGCTCACGTTCCTTGAACTTCACGGGTTGGCTATATCCGAAGGAGTAGCCGTTGCGCATGTTGAGACTGTCCACTATCTGCCGGTCGCCATATTTATATATGTTCACGCGCGTATTACCTATGTGATAAGGCTGCATCGCTTCTTTTGGCGCTGTGGGCGAAGGCTGCACCTGGAGCTTGACCATCATGGGTCGTTGCAAGGTGTCGGCACGGAAGTTGATGTGCTCGTTCCGCTGATAGTAGTAACCCTGTTCGCGCAGAGCCCTGACGATTCTGGTTCGCTCTGCCTCGAGGTTCACCACGCTGAAGGGGTCGCCGCGATGAAGTGCGGTAGGCTCTGTAGCGCTCCTGATGATGCTGTCCGCCTGCTCTGGGAAGTTCACGTAGGCGATACTGTCGAGGTGATAGACTGGGCCCGGATGAATATTGTAGCGCACACGTTCCTTCAGGGTGTCGCGCGGGTCGGGAAGCGTCTCGAACCCCGTTTGTGCACGGAAATAGCCGCGCGAGCGGAGGGTGTTCTTTGCAACGGTCGCCCTCAAGCGAGGATTGACGTTGCTTATCAGCACGGGCGAGGCTGCGAAATGATTGAACATCCACTTGCCAAAGCGGTGCTTGCTACCGGCGTACTTATTGTAGATGAGGAGTTTGATAGGGAACGGATGCGTCACGAAGCTACTGCCCATGAGGGCTCCATTGGGGGCATAGGAGAGCACGGCCTCCACCTCTTCCTTTGCTGCCTCGTAGGCCAGTTTGTCTTTCTCCGACACGTGGCGAAGGCTGTCGCGCAAGGCTTTCTCGTCCATCACTTCCTCCGACTTCAGGACAGAGGCATCGCCCGTGAGCAGACCCTCGACCGTCGTATAGGCATCAGCGAGTGCTGTGATGACGCCCTCCTCTTCTGCCGTCTTCTCCTTCCTCGGACCTTTGTCGTAGTCAATGCTCTTGATGCCACGATACAGCTTCTCACCCTCCGGCAAGCCACTCGTGATGGAACAAGACGATACAAGGAGGCAAAGCACCAAGCAGGCTATGCCACTCAACGCCCTATAGGGGAATGACCAACGCCCTATAGGGGAATGACCAACGCCCCATAGGGGAATGACCAACGCCCTATAGGGGAATTTTAACACTTCCTTTATATCTTTAGTCATTTCTCGATTCTGATTCTTCAACTTTCACTTCCTCAGGTTTCATTGCAGGCTCTTCCTTTCTGTTTCTGAAGATGAAGAGCTCGCCCAGCCTGTCGGCCTTCTTCCTCAGCACGATGCCGCCGCCCATCTTCGTCACCTGTCCCTCGAGCAGCGACTCGTAGTTGCGGTCGTAGAAGAGGTTGACGTATCGTGATGCGCTCTTGTCGAGGCGATACTCGATGGCGACATTGTCGATGATTGTCTCGCCCGTATTGACAGCATCGCGACCCGTGCTGACCTTGCCGCCCACGATGACGCTGATGCGGTTGCCCCAAAAGCGTTTGGCAAAACTGAAGCTGTAGTCGGTGGTGTTCGTGCCGGCCTCCGATGTACCGCTCTGGATGCCGAAGTTGACATCGACCGTGCTGAGAGCCTTGCCCGCTATCTCGTTGATGGCGCTCTGCAGGTAGGCATTGAGCGTGTTGGCATAGTTGTAGCCGCCATTCGTCTCGGCATCGTCGGTGACGTACATACCCGTGACGAGCATCGTGACAGCCACACGCCCGCGCTCTTCCTGCGTCATCGCCGTCAACTGGTTCTGGACGGACATATCTTCGGGTGCCTCCAAAGTGAACTCCAAGCCCATATCGTCGAGTGTACGACTGATGGCCAGACCCACGTCGAAGGCGACATTGCGAGGCACACTGTTCTCCGTCACTGTTGACCTTACGCGTTCGCTCGCATTGATATTGAGGCGAGGATTCATCACGTTGCCCTGGAACTCGACATAACTGCCCTGGGCAATCTGGAAATCGTTCAGCGGAATGGCCATCAGCGAGTAGCGCATCGTGCCCTTGCCTATGGTGTAGCGCCCCCAGAGCTGCATGTCGTTCTGCATGTCGTAGGTCAGCGTCATCTCTCCCCCACCCTGCAGGTCAATATAGTCGTTGCCCATGTCGCTCAGGAAGCAGTGTATCTGGGCCGTCTCGGCAATGTTGATGTTCATCTGCATGTCGATGCTTTGGCGCTTCACGTCAACAACCTCCGCTGGTATCGTATCGTTGAAGTCCACAAAGGTTACGATGTCGGCAAGCTGGTCATCGACAGTAAGAGGCGTGTCGGACAGGACGCAGCTGACATCCGTGCTGCCCAGCACATCGAGTTTTCCGCGCATCTTCAGGTCGGAGAGCGTGCCCCAAAGTCTGCCGCCAAGGTTGACGAAGACCTTGCCGTAGGCCAACGAGCCTTGCCGCTTCGGAGCATTGATGAGTTGATAGTCGTCGGCTCTCACATTCATGTCGAGCTGCACCCTGTCGAGGTCGCTGAAGTCGATATTGCCGTCGAGCACAAGCGGCGTCTTGCCTGCAGCGTATGCCTCGATGCGATTAAGGTTGATACGACTGTTCTTGACGGTAATCGTATGGTCTGGTATCTGCAGGTTCACGTTGTAGCTGTCTGCATCGATATGCAGTGACTCCGTCTTCAACTCACCATTCAGGACAGGATTCTCCGTATAGCCACTTACCGTGAAGTCACCCCATGCATAGCCGCTCAAGGCAAACGGGCCGTCCGGCATAAAGGCATTGAGGAAGGCAAAAGGTACTCTCTGGAACGATGCCTCACCATCCATCTTGCCCTTACCCTTATCCTCGTGATACTTGCCATTCACCAGCAATATCTCCTGCTCGTCAAGCGTTACGATGCCGTCAACATAGTGCGAACCGTCGGCATTGGGGAAATAGACGCCATTAAGACCGATGTCGCCAAGGCGGACGCCATTGTACGCCATATTCTTCACGAGCATCTCGGCAGAGACAGTCGTTGTGCTGTCTGCCTGCATATAGTGGAAGTCGCCGTGAAGGAAGCCGCTCAAGTCAGGCATGAAGGGTATCACTTGCGTCAGCTCACCCACATTGAAGTGATTGACACTGAGCGATACATCCTGCTGAGCCTCCTCGTTCGGCGTCGTATAAAGCTTAAGGCCTGTGCCATCGTCGGCCAAGAGGTCAACCAAAGCGTCAAGGTGTCCGTCGTGAGTCAGAGTAACGAAGTTGTCCGCATTAAGCGTGAAGCGACGATAAGCAATGGTAGGATTGAGCGGAGTGAAGTGAGCGCGGAAGCCGTCGGCAAGTAAGTCAAGTGCCAAACCGAAGTCAACACTCTTCTTTCCCTGAGCATCATAGAAGGCCATATTGGCATTGGCTCCCGTCTCCGTCAGCGCAGCATGCACTTGCGACATGAAGGTGACTATGCTGTTCCTTGGGCCGTTGGCCACACGAGCATCCAATGCAACGCCACTATCTTCCTGCCTGATCTTCCAATAAATACTATCAAGCAAGATGGCGCCGGTATTGAGCGAATGCATGTGCCCATTACCATTCAAGCCCTCCTCGGGCGAGGCATTAAGATGCAAAGAGAGGTCGCGGAAACTGTAACCTGTCGCATGACGGAGGATATTGCCAATCGGGTTCTTCTGCCCACAGGCAAGCTCCATCTTGAGATGTGGCAGCAAGGAGCGAAGCACGTCCTGCTTGATGCGAAGGCTGTCCATCTGCTGCTGCAGCTCACCACTAAAGCTATTGACGCGAGCCAGCAATGAGTCAAGCCCCTGATCGGAAGATACCGAGAGGCTGAGGTCGCCGGCAAGTGCTTTCATGTCGATAAACTCAGGCGTCAGATTGGCATCAAGGGTAAGGTCCAGCGGACGGATGATGCTGTCGGCAGTGGTCAGTTCGATAGCCTCGACACGGGCCTTCAGGTTATGTGTCTGCATGAAGTCGGAAGCACCGTCCACGCGCATCACCATGCTTGCCGAAAGTGGCTTCCCCGCCAAATGAAGGGCATAAAGGTCGATGTGGCTCAGATCCATATTGAAATCAGCAGCCTTTAGCTTCCTGTCTGTAATGGTGGCATTGATGCAACCTTGCATACAAAGCAAGTCGTTCTGGCTGTGCATCTCGACCATTGCCTTGCCCTTGTCCAGACGACAATCTGCCTGGATGTTGTCCAAGTTCCATGAAGCATAGCCAAGGTGCGTGATGTCTGCTTGGGCACGAAGCGTGGTGCGTGGGCTCAGCATATCTGTGCCTCTGCCACTGAACTTGGCGTTGGCCGTCAGCATATAGAGCGAGTCCTTGGGCAGGAAGTCGTGAAGCTGAAGATTGTTGATGCGGGCATTGCCCTGATAAGCCATTGTGTTCAGGTCGATATTGCCCACAACATGAGCCCTGCCTCTGCCTTCTTGCAGCAAAGCATCTGCCGTAAGCTTCGATGCCTCGCGCAACTTGGTGTCGGCATGAATGGTCATCTTGGGGAAGCGCACATCGTTAAGGCCAAGGTATCGGTTGACACAGCGGAGATCCATCGTGGTGATGTCCCACTTCAGGTCTGCCCCGATGTTAGCGCTATCAGTGAGATTCTGCAATGAACCTGTCGTACGTACATCAATGACAGATGGCATCATCACATTGCAGGTCTGCAGGGAGAGGTCATCTATATTGCCAGTCGCAAAGAGGTCAATGTTCAAGGGCTGTGACGGATAGTACTTGGCAAGGTCCTTTGGCATGTAAGCTTCAGCCAGACACAGCACATCCTGATGCCCTAAGGAAGCCTGAAGGTCAGCCTTCAACTGCCCACGCTCCTTAGGCGAGAAGGCATTCCAATCAAGGTCAAGGTTGCCGCTGGCAGAACTATGTGGCGTCTTCAGGTCGAGACCTCTTGCCGTGAGATGCTTCGAGTCGAGAGACAGATTGACGGCAAGGTTATCGAGTTGGAGGCCGCTCTTCTCCTTAAAGGCAAGCCTCTTTAATTGAGCATTGAGAGCCGACGTGTTTTGGTCGTAAGAGAGTTTGTCGAGAGCGAGCTCTGCATCGCGGAAGGCAAGGTGATTGACATCGAGACCCTTGACAGGGTTCGAGCCCGGGATGTCATACGAGAGGCTGTCTGCTGAAAGGCTGACTTTGCCCACACGATATATGCCTTTGCTCAGGCTGATGTCGCCGCTATCGAGGCTTGCCTGACGGATGGCAGCATTGACGCGCATCGCGTCGTTAGGCAGTTGCAGGGCTATCTTACTCTGATTGATGTTGAGCTTCTCGACATCGATTTGCCAGTCGAGGGGCGCACTCTCTGTCGTATCCTCTTCTGCCGCTTCACGGAGTTTCATGTCGAGCACGCAACCATCGAGGGAGGCTTCCTTCACGTTGACAGTCTTCTTCCTGAGGTCTATGTCGTCGGCCACGATACGGAGATTACCGATACTGCCATCCATGGCGAGTGTCTCGATGAGGTCGGTCGTATGGATGCTTCCGTCGGAAAGCTCGATAGCTTCCACTCCGACGTGCAAGGTCAGCAGGCGCGTCAAGTCAAGGTCAACAAGGGCATGCTCGACATCAATGACATCAGTGGGCGGCTTCGCAATATGAACCTGCCCGAGACTTAAATCGAGTAGAGGGGATAGATGCACGCTGCCGATAGACACCTCGAGGCCTGTCTGCTCCTCGATGTAGACAGTAAGCCTGTTCACTGCCCACCTTTGTACTGGCGGCAGGTAGAGGCTGGCGACAAGCATTACGATAAGCAACACTAGCGCGAGAAGTGTCCTGAGAGTATATTTCAGCGCACGTTTCATTCCTTTGCGGCACTATTCAGGACACAAAGGTACGAAAAACTCTTCACTCTGCCACACAAAATAACAAATTTTGTGTGAAAGAGGAATACATTAACACATAAGTGGCTTTGTAATCTCCTTCCAGAGACGGTCATCGGGGACAGGTGCCTCGATTGTGATGGGTGTGTGTGAGACGGGATGCTCCAGCCAAAGTCGCCAGGCGTGGAGCGAGATGCTGCCGTCGGGATTACTGCGAGGCGCACCATACTTCAGGTCGCCCTTGATGGGGCAGCCCATCTTGGCGAGCTGGCAGCGTATCTGATGATGGCGGCCAGTCTTCAGTTCTATTTCGAGGAGGAAGTAGCGTTCGCTTTGTGCCACAATACGATAGTCGAGGACGGCCTTCTTGCTGCCTGGCACTTCGCGGTCGTAGGCACGGGCTGTGTTCTGCTGCTCGTTGCGCGTCAGCCAATGCGTAAGTGTTCCTTCCTGCTGCGGAGGACGGTTGGCAACGATGGCGAGGTAGGTCTTCTTGACTGCCTGATGCTCGGCAAACATCTTGTTGAGCCTAGGCAGAGCCTTGCTTGTCTTGGCAAACAGAACAACGCCGCTGACAGGACGGTCCAGCCTGTGAACAACACCGAGATAGACGTTACCGGGCTTCTGATACTTGTCCTTCAGGTAAGCCTTCACCAAATCAGACAAAGGGACATCGCCAGTCTTGTCTCCCTGAACGATGTCCCCTGCTTTCTTTGCTACGGCTATCAGATGATTATCTTCGTATAAGACGGTCATCACATATTCATGCCGCCATCCACTTGGATGACTTGTCCGCTGACGTAGCTGCTCATGTCGCTGGCGAGGAAGGTTGCCACGTTGGCAATGTCCTCGACCTGTCCGCCACGACGAAGAGGTATCTTCTTCTTCCATTCCTCGCGAATCTCCTCGCTGAGCTGAGCCGTCATGGCTGTCTCAATGAAGCCGGGAGCGATGGCATTGGCGCGGATTCCTTTCGGTCCCATTTCCTGAGCGACACTCTTTGCCAGAGCAATCATACCGGCCTTCGAGGCTGCGTAGTTAGCCTGACCTGCATTGCCGTGAACGCCGACCACGCTGGCCATGTTGATGATGCTGCCATTACGCTGACGCATCATGACGGGGATGCAAGCATGCGTGAAGTTGAAGGTACTCTTCAGGTTGACGTTGATGACGGCATCCCACTGCTGTTCGGTCATGCGGAGCATGAGGCCGTCCTTGGTGATACCAGCGTTGTTGACGAGGACATCAATCGTGCCGAAGTCTTCCTTTATCTTATTTACAATCTCCTCGGTAGCTGCAAAGTCGGCTGCATTACCAGCATAAGCGCGACAGGTCACGCCGACTGCTTCGATTTCCTTGCGTGTAGCTTCCAGCCCAGCAGCCATTTCGTCGTTGAGGACGAGGTCTGTGAATGCTATATTTGCGCCTTCAGAGGCAAACTTCAGGGCGATCGCCTTACCGATGCCTCTTGCTGCACCCGTGATGAGTGCTGTCTTTCCTTCTAATAATTTCATATTTAGTCGTTTGGTATATTGGTCGTTTAGTCGTTTAGGGAAGGATGAGGGCGGCAGCAAATTATTCTTTCTTCACTCTTCATTCTTCATTTCTAAAGGTACTGACTGATATGCTTCTCTTGTCGGCTCAGTGCCTTGTGTATGAGTTTCTGCACGATGCCGCGGCTCATGCCTTGAGGCATTCCGTCGGCCAGGCGGCCATAGATGTAGGGAATCTCCAGTCCCTTGATGCAGTAGTGCATAATGTCTGCGCAGAGTGGGATGCTGTCTATCTCGAAGCGCCCTTGCTGAACGCCCTCGGCCATGATGGACGCAAAGAGGCGTTGCTCGTTGCGGTCGAAGTTCTTGCGTACTTTCTCCACCATGATGATGTTGCGGAAGAACTCGGCTCGCAGGTTACCATTGCGCTGCACGGCCTCCTTAATCATGTTGAGGTGAGTGTAGATGACCTCGACGAGTTTATCTTCGGGCTCCATCGGCATCGAAGCCACATCGTTCATCTTCTCGTTGATGCGCTCCAGTTCGCCTTCGATGACAGCCCAATAAATCTCCTCTTTGCTCTTGAAATAGGTATAGAGCGTGCGCCGACCCTTGCCCGAAGCCTGAGCAATGTCGTTCATCGTGGTGTTCTCAAGACCAAACTTGGCGAACAGTTGTCGCGCCACATCCACTAACTTTATACGAGTCTTTACTACTGCCATTTCGTTTGCAAAGATAGCACATTTTATTTAATTTGTGCAATTTCGAGCCAAAAAAAATGCACAAACAACATGATTTTGTGCCATAAAGCAGTTTGAGGTGTCATATTTTGGCCAAAATATTTGGCAGTTTAGGAAATTCGCCTTACCTTTGCAGCCGCAAATGAAGAACATCGCGGGGTAGAGCAGTTGGTAGCTCGTCAGGCTCATAACCTGGAGGTCGCACGTTCGAGTCGTGCTCCCGCAACGAGGGTGGTAGCAATCCGGTGGCATTCGTGCCCCGGGTTGTTTTT
>JAEEGK010000275.1_pt1 | contig 128955 bp, 97 predicted proteins | sample 8958771 | NCBI WGS metagenome assembly JAEEGK01 (sample SAMN16246547, study PRJNA631951) | gut metagenome | biome: gut microbiome; feature: rumen; material: SC-attached | host: Bos | place: Iran: Karaj | collected 2018-10 | reverse complement strand
TACCTTCCTGCTTCCCTGATTCGAGGACGAAGTCAAGGAACTCGTCGGAGTAAAAGTAAGAGAACTTGTCGTCGCTGTATTTGTGGACTCGTGTGGTGTCGCGACAGAAGTTCAAGGAACAGACGATTGTGTCCTTGCCGCCTTTGTGACTTTCGTAATGAAGACTGTCCAGAGCCACTTTTTGCAGTTCAGAAACGGTGCGACGGATCGCCTTCATTCGTTTGTCGAAGCAGGACTTATCTGCTCGCAGCACGCTATCAACGAAAAGACTGTCTTGCCTGCCCCGTATTAAGTCTGGCCTGTAGAAGAGTTGCAGGGAGTAGTCCAGCTGCGGATGATTGTCAAAGTTGTCCATCCCTCCTCTCTTTATGATGGATGGTGTCGTGGGATATAGTGCTCCTTTCGTTTGCTTGAGTTCTTCAAAGAGCTGGTTTATCTTGGGGTTCACTTGAGCCACGGATGCAGCGCTCATGAGTGCTGCCATGATGATTGAGATTACCTTTTTCATTGTCTTATTTCATTAGTCTTGTTGCCAGAGATGTGCTGTGAAGTCGATTGCATATACATGTAGTTGCAATTGCACGTACATGTAAATGCAATTGCACGTACATGTATATGCAACGAATGAGACCTGTTAAATCAACAGGAATCTGCTGCCGCATCTCGCGATGCAACAGCAGGAAGGCGCCATTTATTAACTTTTGAAACCAAACTAACATGTTCTATTGTTCATTTGCAGGCAGGTCGCCTGTCCTTTCGAGGACGAAATCGACGGCCGAGAGCCAACGCCCCGTGAAGAGACGGCCCGTGAGGTCCTTGTCGCAGGAAACGCCGTAGGTGAGTTTGCCGTCACGGACAATAATGTTATTTATCTCGATTTTGCTCCAGCCGTAACCCATTCCGCCGTTTGCCAAAGCGATGCGGACGTCGCTGGGCGATATTTGTTGTCCCTTCTCGTCTGCTTCCTTGACGCGAATCGCAGCATCCCTCCAGATGTCGCCTCCGCGGTCGTCGCAGGCGGGAATCTTTTTCAAGAACAGGTCTTCGGCCTTTGCAAAGATGAAAGCTCCCGTGTTGCCGCTAAAGGAGGTACGTCCTGCGGCGGTCAACTTGTAGATGCCCGGCTTGAGGTTCGTCTCTTTGTGTTCGGCCGTGTATCTCAGTACGCCGTCCTCGTCGGCACAAGCATCGAGGTACTCCAGCTCGGGATTGCCTGTGTAGTGTTTGCCCGAGACGGCATAGTACCAACGTCCGCCGTCGTTCTTCGTCACGGTGAAACCGATGTCGCGAAGGAACTGATGGCGCTTCGTGTCGTGGTATTCCAGCCGGACAGACTCGTTGACCTTGCCCTTGAGGATGCTTTCCGAAGCCTTGAAATAGTCTTGTATCTGTGGGTCGCAGCCTTTTGCCTTGGTCTCCATGGCGTAGAGTCCCTTCCAAATCAACGCGTATTCTTCGGGTGTGAGGAGTCGTTCGTAGCGCGAGGCCTCGCGTTTCAGGGCGAAACCAATCGAGGCGAGTTCCGTTTCGCTGGCTTTTTTGCTGAGTCTCACAAGCTCATTAATCTTGTTGCTCAGGCTTGGTAAATCGTCGTAGTAGTCGCTGACGTGGTCCATTGCCCGCAGGACATCCCGATGATACTTCGCGCTGACGGCCCACTTGCCGTCAATATAAGTCGTGTCGATTTCCTGCTTCGGATTGTTCTTCACCGTTTCGCCAACCTTAATGGCTGTGCGGACGCTGTCCATCGTGATTTCGTCTTCTCCCTGTTCAATCTCGACGATTCCCATATCGTAACCAAGATGTTGTGTGATGTAGCCATTTTTTGCTCCGGTTGGCAGGTCGTCCCATTGCAGGATGAAAGCTTGCAGAAGTCCGTCCGGCTTCACATTAAAGATAAGCAGCCTCGCGTTCTGGCAGACGGTGAACACGCAGACGACGCCACGTCCTTTGCCTTTCGGCCCTATGAATGACCTTAGCCCGCGTGTCGCTTCACCGCCCGGACCTTTGTGGATGCGGTAGTCTTCCGCTAAGTACCACTGCTCCTCGAACAGCTTTACAAGTTGCTTCAAAGGCTTTGCATCTTTACAGGTGAACTTCACAGACATGGTGCTGTCCTTCGGGAAGTCTGTAGGCGGGAAAGTTATCATAGAATACGAGCCTTCGATGATTGTCGTGCTTTTGTCTTTCAAAAAGCTCATGATGGCTTCTTGGATGTGGCTCGTGCGAACCAATCGCGCTTTGAGCGGCAAGGCCAGGAACAAGCCGAGAAGCAAAATGCTGAGTCGTGAAATCTTTTTCATAGTGGTATGTGTTTTTGTGTGATTCATAATGGGATGTAACGTGTTGTGGTATCTACGAGGTATTCCTCTTGGTAGGCGGTCTCCACCTGCTTGTGGATGATCTTGTTCACCAAGTCCTTGATGCGTTCGTCGGCTCGCATGAGGCCCGTCAGCTCTGCCAGGCAGGAGCTGTCTCGGCAGTCGCCCATCTGGTTTTCGAGTTGCGTGAGGTAGTAGTAGAGACTGTCTGCGGCAGAGGCAAGCACGACGGCTTCGGTCTGGGGCTGAGGCTCTTCGACAGGCTTCACTCGGGTCGTCTTCGAACGTGGCACGTTAACTTTGTCAACTTCACGTGTTAAGTTGGCCAACTTCACGTGTTTAGTTTGCGATTTATCCACGTTATCTTTTTCGATGACCTTAGTTGCGTCTTTCTGCTCGACAGGTTCTTCTGTCTTTTCGGCGAGCTGCGTGGGTTGCTGAGGCTTGAAGTTCCACCAGGTGAAGAGTGCTACAACTGCAATCAAGATTGCGGCAATTGCCAGAAGAGCCTTTCCCATCGACCTCGTGAAGCGAGGGCCATTCCTCTTTTCGGCCAGCAAAGCGTCGAAGAGTGCCTCGTCGCGGTCGAGTTCGCTTTCAGTTGGCAGTTCCCACTTCTCCTGCTCTATCGGGTGTTTCCCCTCGAGATAACTGTCTATGAGTAGTTTTTTATCCATCAATGTATCCTCCTTCTTTTAGTACATTATATATATGTCCGCGTGCGTGACTCAACATCGCGCTGACTGTTCTGGCGTTGATGCCTGTCGCAATCGCTATTTCGCGTGTGTCCATCTGTGCTTCGGCAAACATCCGCCAGAGCCGTTGTTCGGAGCGTCGAAGCGTTTGTGTGGCTTTGTGTAGGGCAGCTTTGAGTTCGTTTTCTTCGAGCGTCTGGCCTTCCTCCGAAGCGGGAAGTGTGACTTCGTGACTGGTGGTGAGTGGTGAATGAGGTCGCCGCTGCTCCCTCCGCCACACGTTGATGCACTCGTGTTTGGCTATTCTGATGGCCAGCCTCTCAGCCTCCAAAGGCGAGGACAAAGTGCCCCAAGCCTTCCAAAGGCTTATGATGGTCTCCTGCGCAACATCCTCGGCCGCCTCTTCCTCCTTGAAGAAACTCAGCCCGATCTGCTTCGCCCTTGAGCGCAGAATGTGTGCCAAACGTTCGAACTCTGTGTGCTCCATACACCCTAATAACGTTAGAAAAGGCTAAATGTTATGCGAAGTTAACTACTTTTAACAAATTTTTCTATGTTTTCTTTGTTGTTTGGTTAAAAAAGTGTAACTTTGTGGCGGTATTATGCGCTTGTGGTGGAATTGGTAGACACGCCAGACTTAGGATCTGGTGCCGAGAGGCGTGTAAGTTCGAGTCTTATCAGGCGTACAAAGTCCCAGTATATTGGGGCGTTGACAACAGAAGTCAGTGGGTGAAAAGATTTAGAGATTATGAAGCTTCATAAATGGATCTGTTTTATTGTGCTTGCAGTCGCAATATTCGTTGGCTGCACGGAAGACGTTGACACCTCTGCCAGATATGTGTTCAGAGAACGTACTATCGCCAGCTACTTGGAAGACCATGAACAGTTTAGCGAATATGTGCGTCTGCTAAAGGAACAGAAGGTGAGCGACGTCAGCGAGACGAGTGTCTATCAGCTCATGACGGCTTATGGTTATTACACTTGTTTCGCTCCGACGAACGATGCCATTCAGAAGTATCTCGACTCGCTCGTCATCAAAGGCATTATCCCCGAAGCTGACTGGAATTCCTTCCCGGATGAGAGAACTTTGGACAGCATCCGGGCTGTGCTTGTGCTCAACAGCATCCTGGACGGCACGAAACAAGAGAAGACATACATCTCGCCTGAGTTCCCCAAGACAAACGAGGAGTTCGACATCAATACGATGGCCGACCGCAAAATCAGCGTCACCTACGACAAGAAAGACCTCGACAGTTGCAGCATCGACGGCATCTGTCCCGTCTCGAAGAAGAACAGGGACATCGAAGCCATCAACGGCTTCATCCATGAAGTGGGCTATGTCATCAACCCAAGCAACGAGACGCTGGGCAGCACGCTGCATAAGTTCACCCTCGATCCCGAGAGTAATCTGAGCATTATGGCCAAGCTCGTGGAGGCTTGCGGATTGGTCGATTCGCTCTCTCAGGTGAAGGACGAACGCTACGAACAGCTGTACAAGACCGGAGCCTTCCCGAGTTTCGCATGGCAGCTACGCGGCTGGGAGATACCAGCTCCCGAACATCGAAAGTACGGCTATACTCTCTTTGCAGAGACCGACGACTTCTGGGAAGCAGAACTGAGCAAAGACCGCGAGGACATTACCTTGAGTGATATTGCGAACTGGGCGGAGAACAAGGGCTACTATCCCGATGCCATCAACGATGACAACTATACGGAAGAGAACAATCTGCTCAACCAATTTACTACCTATCACCTGTTGCCACAACGCATTCCCGTCGATAAACTGGCTCTGCATTACAACGAACGTGGTTACAACTATAAGAATAAGAACCAGGCTCCTGTGATACCTGTCTGGGCACATTATGTCACGATGGGCAAGCGTCGCCTGCTGCGCATCTGGGAGAGCGCAGAAAGCGGAGGGCCATACCTGAATCGCTTCCCCAAGCTCAACAACGGACGCCAGGAAGACTATCACGAAAAGGAATGCTCCGAAGAGAATAGAGGTATAGAGATTAAGACAGATGAGAGTTCAGGCATTATTAAGCTCATCAATGCAGTCATTTATCCGATTCATGCACCTCTTGCTTATACAGACCGCGTTCGCAGCGAGCTTGCAAAGCAACGCCTCCGTTACGATGCCTGGGAACTGCAGCCCGAGGCGATGAACAACGATATGCGACTCGTCAGCAAGACCGATGCCATCTGGTACTTCTCCAGCGATCCAGACAAGCAATACTTCCAGAATGTTACCGTCAACAGCAAGCGAACCAACTTCATGCTCCTGAGCGGACGTGACCAAAGTTGGCCAAACTATCAGGGCGATGAGCTGTTGGCTGAGGGCGTCTATGACATTACCATCACGCTGCCTCCTGTGCCTATGACCGGTGTTTACGAGATACGAATGGGCGTCTCTACCTATAGCGGAACGCGAGGCATTTGTCAGGTTTATTGGGGCTCTCGCAAGGATCAACTCGTGCCCCAAGGCATTCCCGTCAATATGCAATTGGGTGGTAACAGCGAGAACAATATGCTCGGCTGGGAAAAGGATACGGAAGACGATGACTACAATGCCGAGGTGGACAAGAAGATGCGTAATAACGGCTTCATGAAAGGGCCGAAGTACATCGTGGCAAGTGCTGGTGGCACCGAAACAAACCGCATGAATGCTGGTGCGACCCGCCGTATCGTGGTGCGCGAAACCATGTCGCCCGACGTTGTCTATTACATGCGTTTCAAGACTGTGCAGCCTGACTTTACGCAAAAGCAGCTCTTCGTCGATTATCTGGAGTGGTGTCCGAAGGAAGTCTTTGACAATCCCGAATTTCCCGAGGACATCTGGTAAAGGTAAAGTTTACAGTTTACAGTTTACAGTTTAGCGCGAAAGCTGATAGAAACAAAGAAGCCCCTCTCTCCTAGAAAGGGGCTTTTCTTTTGCCTTAACGTTAATCTCTAACCCTTAACCACTAACCCTTCAACACGGAAGCAATGAAGGCTTGCATCTCGGGATAGCTCTTCTCGATGCTCAGGAGCAGGTGCAGCTGGTTGTTGGCGCGGACGAAGTTGTGGTCGGGATACTGGCACTTCCAGTACTTGTCGCCGCTCAGGTAGTCCCAGAGGAAGCGAACGCACTGCATGTAGGGGAAGAGGGCCGTTGCGTAGGGCAGGTTCTCTATCTCGACAGGCAGGAGGAAACTCTTGGCGCTTTCAAGGTAACCTTCCGTGAAGGCCTTGAAGATGTCCATGCGGAACTGCACTTTGTCCATCTCGGGACAGTCCTCGGCAACCTCGTTGGCAGCGGTGCGGAGGAAATCTCCGTAGTCGGAGAAGATGAAGTTGGGCATCACGGTGTCAAGGTCGATGACGCAAAGCACGTTATCCTGCTTGTCGAACATCATGTTGTTGACCTTCGTGTCGCAATGGCAGACGCGCTTCGGCAGCGTTCCTTCGCGGCCCATTCGTTCGGCTTTGCACATCTCGTCGGCACGCTTCTCTATTTCTGCCAGCATCTTCTGCACGCGTTCTTCCTTTACACGACCAGCCGGGTCGCGCTTGATGACATCGCGGAGTTGCTCGAGGCGGAACTCCATATTGTGGAAGTCCTTGATGGTCTCGCCCAACTGAACCGGTATGTCGGCAAGCATTGCCTGGAAATTACCGAAGGCACGACCTGCGGCGCGACTGCTTTCGGGATTGACGGCTTGCTTCGTGATGGCGTTGTCGATGAAGACCATAAGGCGCCAGTATGTGCCGTCGTCCATAATGGTGTAGAGCTTGTCGCTGTCCTTTGCAGGGATGAAGCGCAGGACGCGTCGGTCGATGTCGGGTGTTCCTTCTGCGGCAAGCTTCTTCCGGATGTGTGTGGTCACTGCGTCGATGTTGCGCATCACCATGTCCACATCGGGGAAGACGTTGTGGTTGACGCGTTGCAGCACGTAGTCGGGCTTGTCCGCCTCGGCAGTCTTAACTTTATAGGTGTCGTTGATGAGTCCTTCGCCCAGCGGCTTAATCTCGCTGATGGTTCCTTCGTAGGCAAAGCGGCCTACGATAGCTGTTAGTTTTGCATCCATAGTTTATCAGTTTATAGGTTGTTTTGTGTGCAAAGATATAAAATAATTCATAATTCATAATTCATAATTGAGAATTATTTTATAATTTTGCTCACGAAATCGTACAAAACATAGGATAATATGAGACGCCTTTTCTCCTTTTCTTATTTTCTTGCTGTCTTAATCTCCTTCGTCTCGGCTCAGACGTCATCTAAGCCTACTACACTCGAAGGTTGGGCTGAGCGCCTGGGCGCTTTTGGCAAGTCAATTCCGCAGGAACAGGTCTTTGTGCACATGGACAACACGTGCTATTTCCTTGGAGATACGATATATTACAAGGCATACGTGCGTCGTAGCGATACAGGCACGCCGAGCCGATTGAGCGGGGTCCTCTATGCGGAATTGTTGAATCAGGACGGCTACCTTGTAGAGCGGCAACAGCTCGAGCTGCGGAACGGACAGGTGCATGGAAGTTTCGTCCTGCAAGATACACTCTACGGAGGCTATTACGAGCTGCGAGCCTACACGCGCTGGCAACTCAACTGGGGCATTACGGAACATCCTCACAACAAGGTCTCCGAGCAATGGTTCTTTAATAAACGCATGGCGAAGGAGTATTATCAGGACTATGAGAAACTTTACAGTCGCGTCTTCCCTGTTTTTGATAAGCCTAAGGAGCCAGGCGACTTCTTCCACGAGATGACCCTTCGCCCGCTTCGTCGCCTGTCGAAGATAGATGAGACGTCTCCCAAACCACGGCTGCAACTCTTCCCCGAAGGTGGAAACATTGTGGCTGGTGTGCCTAATCGGGTAGCCTTCGAAGCCACAAGCAATGAGGGGCTTCACTTGGATGGCAAGGTGACGGTGACCGAAGGCTCAGGTACGGTTGTAGCCGAAGCAGACGTCGAGCAACGAGGTCGCGGCTCGTTCACCTTCACGCCTCAGAGCGGCAAGACTTACACCGCGACCTATGTCGGCAAGAAAGGCACGACGAAAGAAAAGCTTCCGAGTCCCGATGTGGATGGCGTAGCACTGCAAGTCGTGAATAATGGGGTGGGGAACAGACAAATAGAGGTCAAGGCAGCGGGCAGCGCGGCCAGCGAAGAGCTTGGTATGACTGTGATGCACGACGGCGTGATGCTTGACTTCCAGACCATTCCCGCAGGCAGTTCAGCCACACTCGCCCTTGATGAGTCGAAGCTGAAGACAGGTGTCTGCCAAGTTACTATATATAATAATGTAGGGCGTGTCTATGCGGACAGACTCTTCTTCTGCCGTAAAGATGATTTTGCGCCAAGCAATCTTCGCTTCAATGGCTTGGGCAAACAGCCGTTGGAACCTTTCGCTCCAGCCAATGTTGCTGTGGAAGGCGGCAAGCCTGGCGCTACGGTCAGCGTCTCTGTCTGTGACGCAACACATAGCGAGTACCTTTACGACAACGGCAACATCCTGACGGAGATGCTTCTGGCCAGCGAGATACGTGGCTTCGTGGAGAACCCGGGCTATTTCTTTGAGGCGGATGATGAGGAGCACAACCGTGCTCTGGACCTCCTGTTGATGATTCAAGGCTGGCGTCGTTACGACTGGCACACGATGACCGAGCCTGGCGCTTTCGTGCTCAACCACAAGCCCGAGCAGACGCCACTCCTTGTGGGCGAGGTCAACAAGTATATGGCCAGCGAACAGGAATCGCAGTTTGCCGACAACTTCATCTCGGTGAGTGCCGGCAGTAATGCAGCCGATGCCGTCAGCCTGACAGGCGACACGCAGGAGGCAACCAATATGGATAGCGATGCGAGGGAAGCCGAGGATGCCGGTACGGTGACTGCAACCCGCCAACTCAACGAGACGACAGGGCCGGAGGTCACTACTGCCCGAGATGAACTGGCACGCTTCACTCAGACCGACAGCGAGCTGAAGCGGGAACTTCTCGTAAAGGCACGCTTCGCCAAGCCTGGGGCTGAGCAGGGAATCGACGGCGTGATGACGACCGAGAAGCACCGTTTCGCCATTCCTTCGCCACGCTTCTACGAGGGATGCATCTTCCATCTTGCGGCAAGCGACAGTACCAAGTGGAAGGGTAAGACACATGTCTGGGAGTATCCCAGCACGGATCGTAACGACCGCCTTAACTATCCTGAGTTCTATGTCCGCCTGCAGCCTTTCTTCCCGCGCTTCGTCAAGCCGTACGACTGGTACCAATGCCATTTGGCAGAAGCACCGAAGGGTTCGGTCATAGCCCCAGATTGGGTGATGGACGGCTCGCGTCTGCTCGACGAAGTGACAATAGGCATCAAGCGCGCTCGGCTGGGTAAGTTCGACCCCACGAAGCCCGCCTACGTCATCGACGCCTACCAGGCTTTCAACGAGACCTGTGATGCAGGCTTCTGTCCGGGCGTCTATTACGGCTACAACCGCTTCGTTCGTGACATCTCGCGCACTTATATCGGCGACATGAACCTGTCGCGCGACTACGTCCTCGAACTTCGTATCGATGGCAAGAAGGAGGCAAGTCAGTCCGTTGCAGAACATGGCCGCACCAGCATCGGCGGCGCTATGGATGGCACTATGCCTGTCGAGACGTTCAACATATCAACTGGCGAGAAGGAGAAATATAACCTGCTGAAGAACTTGGGGAAGGTCTATATCTACACCGACTACAGCCCCCGTCGCGAAGGCAATTCGCTTTATGATGGCGAGGACATCCCCATTGTTACTGTTGACCTTCACCTCATCGACAAGAACGACTCGCAACGTGCCACTTCGCGCGACCGCCGTTACGTTCTGCCGGGCTATTCCGCTCCCGAAGAGTTCTACCAGCCCGACTATTCGCAGAAGCCTTTGCCGACCGTGAAGGACTATCGTCGCACCCTTTATTGGAACCCGGATCTGCAGCTTGACGATGCCGGCAAGGCCGAGTTCCGCTTCTACGGCAACGGAAAGCAAACGCATCTCAGCGTCAGGGCCGAGGGTATGGCAGGCGACGGAACACTCCTCACGGGCAAGAGCATGCCGGAGGACAGATAAATGAAGAATGGTGCCCCTCTCATTCCCCTATAGGGCGTTACTCATTCCCCTATAGGGCGTTGCTCACTCCCCTATAGGGCGTTACTCACTCCTCTATAGGGCGTTGAAAATCCCTTTAGCATGCATGTGCAAACTCGACGTGTTAAGTTGTGCAATTAGGCAGTGCTTAGTTTGTTTTTTAGCAGTGTTAAGTTTGTCGTTTAGCAGTGTTAAGTTTGTCGTTTAGGCGTGTTAAGTCTGCTAACTAGACTAATGTAGTTGATTTTCTTCGCTTTTTTCGTTACAAAATTGCAAAGTTTGGATAAATAATTGTACCTTTGTGGGCAAAATAGTACAAAGCGTGAAGTCAATGAGGTTTATAGTGTGTCTGTTGTCATGCTTGCTGGCAATCGGAGCGGTTCGCGCAGAAGCTCCGACCTTCAGCATGCCCCACGGCATCTATTACGAAGGGTTCCGGCTCTATATTACCTCGCCCACTCCAGGTTCCATACTCTATTATACCGACGACGGCAGCGACCCGAGGGTGAAAGGGCAACTCTATGACGGCTCGCTCAACGTCAGTTCCACGATGGTCATCCGCACGGCAAGTCTTGTTCAGGACACCATTTGGAGCGACGTCGCGACAGCCTCTTACATCTTCCCGAAAAGCCTTCTGACGCAAGGCAACAAGCCTTACGGATATCCGCAGTACTGGGGCAAGTACTGCCAAATATCGGGAACAGCCATCGCCGACTACGAGATGGACCCCGAGATAACTAGCAACGAGACCTATGCCGCCTACGTTACCGAGGGCATCACCAAGCTTCCCATCGTCTCTCTCGTTACCGACAAGGACAACCTCTTCAACCGAGAAGCCGACTCGATAACAGGCGGCATCTACATCTATACCGGTTGTCCCGTTGGAGACGGCACAGGAAGAGGGTGGGAGCGCCCCGTCAGCTTCGAGTTGATAGGCGGTCAGGACAATCACGACCTCACGGTTTCTTGTGCCCTGAAGCTGCATGGCGGACACGGCAGACTGCCCGAGAAGAACCCGAAACATGCTTTCCGTCTGCACTTCAAGAGTGATTATGGACCTAAGAAACTCAAGTATCGTGTCTTTGGTGAGCGTGGTCCGAAGAAGTTCAATGCACTCGTTCTTCGTACTTTCTTCGGCTACTCCTGGCAACACTGGGATAATGCGCAGCGCAACAAGGCACAATATGCTCGCGACCTTTGGGCAAGGGAAACGCAGGCGAAGATGGGCGAACCCATCAGCACGGGACAGTATGTTCACCTCTTCCTCAATGGCCTTTACTGGGGCATGTATAATCTGTGCGAACGCATAAACGATGATTTCTGTGCGGCTAACTTCGGAGGAGACGACGGGGACTGGGATGTGACGGAAGTGGATGGCGGCGCCGGTCAGTATCATGCCGCAATTCCCACGTGCGGAGATATTGATGCATGGAACGCCATGGCCGACCTCATCTACGAACTCCCCAACCATAAAAGCTACATGCATCTGGTCGGGTGTGGCAGCGACGGCAAGCCAAACGTGAAATATCCTAAGCTGCTCGAGGTGGATAACTTCATTCGCTACATGCTCATCAACCTTTATGGCGGCAACACCGACTGGGATCATCACAACTGGTACGCCTTTAGGAACCGTTACTGGGACGACGAGGGCTTCCGGTTCCTCTGCTGGGATACGGAAAACATCCTCGTCTCGCCTACCGAAAACCTTACCTCGAAGAACAATCGCGGCTGCCCAACCGGCTTCCTGAACCGCTTGATGAAGCAAGGCATCTTTGCCCATCGCTTCCACGAAGAAGCACAGCGCGCACTCACGCATGGCGGTCCGCTTACTCCCGAATCAGCCCTTGCAACCTGGGACAGCCTGTATGGCGTCATCGAACTCCCTTTGTGGGATGAGGCTGCACGCTGGGGCGACTATCGCCGAGACGTGCATCCTTACCAATCGAAGGGTTCGCTCTATAAGCCCGACGGCGCCTTTGCGGCTGAACGTCAGCGGTTGCTGAAGCAGTATTTCCCAGTCCGAACGGCCAATCTCATCAAGCAACTTCGCGAAAAAGGCTGGTTCCCCAATGCCGAGGCACCCGCCATCTTTGTCGATGACACTGAGATCGGTTACGAACTTCAGCATTATTGTACGGAAAGTTCGCTGACTCTGTCTGGCGAAAACATCTATTACACGCTCGATGGCAGCGAGCCGGTCAACTGGTTCCAAAACGATGCCGGAGCCCTTTCGCCTACCGCCAAGCCTTATTCCGAAGGTGATAACATTGGCGAGGAACTGGCTGCCATGCATCTGCCGGACACCATCACGCTGCGAGCCATCAGTAATAAGGATGGCGAGTGGAGTCCCATCGTCAGCGTCCAGCTTGTGGTGGATAGTCCGGATGGCCTAACAGATCTGAAGGATCACAAGGCTTCTAATGACTTTATCTTCGACTTGCAAGGCCGACGCATCACGGCTCGTGACCTCCGTCAGGGTGTCTTCATCATTAATGGAAAGAAGAGAATCGTTAGATGAAAGAGATAGAAATAACTTCTTTGGAATGTCAGGAGCTGGAAGCCTACAGCACGCTAACGGAGGCTCAACTGCGCAACAGACTCGAGCCGGCCAAGGGTCTCTTCATTGCCGAAAGCCCGAAAGTGATTGGCGTGGCGCTTGATGCAGGCTTCGAACCAGTCTCTCTGCTCTGCGAACGCAAGCATATCGAGGGCGACGCCCGTGGTATAATAGAAAGATGTCCTGCCGATATGCCCGTCTATACCGGCAGTCGTGAACTCTTGGCGCAGCTTACGGGCTACACCTTGACGCGCGGCGTGCTTTGTGCCATGCGGCGTCCAAAAGCTCTTCCACCAGAGGAAATCTGCCGGGACGCGCATCGAATTGTCGTCCTTCACGGTGTCTGCGATACGACAAATGTCGGTGCCATCTTCCGTTCGGCAGCCGCCCTCGGCATAGATGCCGTATTGATGACGCGCGATTCCTGCGACCCGTTGAATCGCAGAGCTGTTCGCGTCTCGATGGGAAGCGTGTTTCTTGTGCCATGGACTTGGCTTGATGCAGAAGACGGGACAGCCGTCGGCACCATTCATAAGCTGCAGGAGATGGGCTTCACGACTGCTGCGATGGCTCTCAGGAAAGATGATATCAGCATAGACGACCCGAAGCTAAAGCAGACGAAACGCCTTGCCCTCATCATGGGAACAGAAGGTGATGGCTTGCCCGACGCCGTCATCGATGCCGCCGACCTCGTTGTGAAGATTCCGATGCACAACGGCGTGGACAGCCTTAACGTAGGTAATGCTGCCGCCATTGCTTTTTGGGAAATAAAGAAACAGTAGCGGATAGCTACATGTCGTACCTCAAGTTCTCCCAGTCGGTCTCCTGATCGAGCTGAGCCATGAAGTCGTCGAGAACGCTCTGGTCTATGTCGCCCAGCTCGAACTCCTTCTGCGCATCCTTGCGAATCTCGGCAATCCATGCACGACGGGCTGTCACGTAGTCCTCGTGAACCTGCTTTGCCGTCTCTTCCGTTATTTCGTCTATGCCATAATACTCGCAGATGAGACGATAGCTCCAAGCCCATCTGTACTCGGCATAGTTGTCGTTTGCGCGAACGAACTCTTCGCGGATGTCATGGATGTTATTGAGTGAGCCATCCTTTATAGCATCGACGATGCGCTTCTCCTCGCTCAAAGGAATAAGCATGCCGCTGAGGTCGCTCCATTTCCCTGTGCCGACAGACGAGACGGGACGTTCCAGGCGATGCCTCTTCATGACCGCTCCCATGTAGATTCGCAGGGCGATGTCGTAGTATTTGATGCCTTTCTTGAGCGACGAGTTCTTGATGACGTAGTCGTGGAAGTTGTAGGTCTCCACATCGCCTGACACCTCTCTGAGTGCTTCGAGCGTCCGCTTTGCCACCATTATGCCGCCAACTGAGAAGGGAGAGAGCCAGTCGAAGTTCACGATGGAGTTCTTGCCTTTGCTATGACGCTTGTCGCGTTTCGGCCATTTGCGTATGTCTCGATATAGCCCGACAGTAGTGAGGTTGCGTCCCGGCACGAGGTACATGTCGTCGCCATAGGCAATGAGATATGAGAAGGGCAGTTTCCTGGTATCGGGATGGTGCATAAGTTTGCCGAAGCAGACGCTGAAGGTACCAATTCTGGCAGGCATCAGGATGTAACCACCACTGGCAGTCTTCGTGCCTCTTTCAAGCACGCCCCAATGCATAGGCCCCATCTTGTAGGCATGATTCGAGAAGTTTGTGCCCGAGCCGGCATTGTAGAAAGAGAACATGCCGCCGATGAGGAGCGAACTCTTATGGTGCGATGCGGAGAACGGACCGCAGAAAGCAGCACATGCCTCGCCGTTGCTCATGAAGCAATTGGCAAAGAAGAGACTGTTCTCGGCAGTGAAACCATCAGCTATCTTGCAGGCCTCGCCCACGAAACAGTTCTCGAGTTTGCTGGCATTGGTGATGCTTGAACCGTTGTAGATAACGGAGTTCTCGCAGATGACGCCTACGCCAATCGTGACAACGGCATCGGTAATGCTCTTCAATGTGCAGTCGCGGAGGCGGAATGCCCCGTCAATGACGCAGCCGTCGCTTATGTGGCAGTTCGTGATGTCGTGTGTCGATGTGATGCGAACATTGTTGCCTATGGTGGTGACGGGCAGGCTGTGTGCCACGATGTTCTCTTTGACGAGGCGTCGCACAACGTCGGTGAACGCTTTGTCCTGCTCATATTTTACCATCAAGCAGGCAAGTTGGGAGTTCAGCCCGTCGAAGATCATGACGTTGCCATCGCCTACTTCATTAAGAACGGAGATAACGTGTCCTTCTCCGAAGGAAGCGTCGGGCGTCGTGTTGATGCAGCCGACGTCCTCGATGAGGCAGTCGTCGCCGATGACGCAATTGCGCAAAGTTGTGCGACGGATGCCGCTGTGTTTGACGAAGCCCTGGCTTATCTCAACCGTCTTATTGAACGAGCCGAGCGTCACCTCGCCATAGAAATTTGTCTGCTGTATGTGGTCGGTGCAGAAATCGTCTGCCACCGAGATGTATTGCCACTCTTCTGCCGTGCATCCTTGACTCTTGAGAGCAGCAATCTCACTATCGTTAAGTTTCCTCATAAACCAATCTTTTTACCTTATTATGTGCTTTCAATGTGCAAAGATACAAAGAAAATAAGAATTATGAATTAAGAATTAAGAATTAATTTGTATCTTTGCAAAAACTTTCACATTATGTATTATATAAGTAAGAGGTTGGTTATCTCTGCCAGCCACCACTTGGAACTTTCCTATCCCAGCAAGTGCAGCCAGTTGCACGGACACAATTGGACCATCACGGTTTACTGCAAGGCCAAGGAACTTAATGCAGACGGCATGGTTGTTGACTTCAAGCTCATCAAGCAGAAGATTGAGTCGCAACTGGATCATGCAAACCTCAACGAGGTGCTTCCGTGCAACCCAACTGCCGAGAACATCGCGAAGTGGGTGTGCGACCAACTGCCTGAGTGCTATCGCGTGGATGTTCAGGAGAGCGAAGGCAACATGGCAACATACGAAGAGGAATGAAGGTAAACGAATTCTTTGTCTCGCTTCAGGGCGAAGGGCACTTCACCGGAACGCCCTCTTTCTTCCTTCGTCTGTCGGGTTGCAACCTGCAGTGTTCCTTCTGCGACACCAGTCATCAGACCTTTATGGAACTGAGCGAGGACACGATTGTCGAGGAGGCAAGTCGCGAGAAGCCTCGTCACATTGTCATTACAGGCGGCGAACCTGCCTTGCAACTCACTGGGTCTCTTATCGAAAAGCTGCATGAAGCAGGCTTCTTCGTACAGATCGAGACGAATGGCACGCTGCCTCTCCCGTCAGGCATCGACTGGGTGACGTGCTCGCCGAAAGGCAACCCTGTCCTGAATAACGTGGATGAGTTGAAGGTTCTCTATAAAGGAGAGGGAACCGACCTTAGCATAGCCGACCGAATTCAAGCGAAGGAGTATCGCTTGCAGCCGCTCGATACGGGCAACGAGATGCGCAATCGTATCATTCTTCGCGACACGATTGCGTACATTCTGCAGCATCCTAAGTGGTCTTTGTCGTTGCAGACTCACAAGATGCTCGGGATAAAATAGCTGATTTTACTTGTTGACTTGCGTCGCCCTAAACGTTTTCTTCCTCGAGGGAATAGAAGGAACTGCCGTCGAAGCAGTGTGTGCAGATGCGTTCCTTCGGCAGGCCGATGGCCTTGACGAGTGTCTCGAGCTTTGAGAAGCGCAGCGAGTCGAGGTTCAGACGGCGGGCAATCTCATCGACCATGCGTTTGTACTCGGGGCTGTCGGTACGGGTGTAGGCTTCGAGATTCTTGCTGTCGTCGCCTTCGAAGTCTTTGATGATGCGGCGAGTGAGCAGTTCCAAATCGCTCTTACTTGCGCTGTAGTTGACGAAGGGACAGCTGTAAACGAGCGGCGGACAACCGATGCGCATGTGAACCTCCTTGGCTCCGAGGGCGTGAAGCTCTTTCGTGTTGTCCCTCAATTGCGTACCGCGGACGATACTATCGTCGCAGAAGAGCACGCGTTTGCCTTCCAGAACGTCTTTGTTGGCGATGAGTTTCATCTTGGCAACAAGGTTTCGCATCTCCTGATTGCTGGGCGTAAAGGAGCGTGGCCAAGTGGGTGTGTACTTGCTTATAGCGCGCATATAGGGGCAGCCGTGTCCTTGAGCATAGCCCACAGCCATGCCCACGCCGCTGTCTGGAATGCCGCAAGCGCAATCCACCTCAGTCTTGTCGTCCTGTCCCATGACCCGTCCGCACTCGTTTCGCACCATTTCTGTGTTGCGGCCCTCGTAGTTGCTGGTCGGGAAGCCGTAGTAAACCCATAGGAATGAGCAGATTTGCATGCGAGGGTTGGGCTTTCTGAGAACCGTCATCACATCGGAAGTGATGCGGATTATCTCGCCTGGACCGACGTAATAGGTCGTCTCGAAACCAAGGTTGGGGAAGGCCGATGTCTCGCTCGTCACGGCAAGTGCACCGTCTTTCTTGCCTACCACAATCGGCGTCCTGCCCCACGAGTCGCGAGCAGCAATGATGCCATTCTCGGTGAGGAGCAGCATGGAGCACGAACCCTTGATGTGCTTGTAAACGATCTCAATGCCGTCCACGAAGTCCTTACCTTTTATAATAAGCAGGGCGATGAGCTCCGTCGGATTGATTTTGCCGCTGCTGAACTCGCTGAGGTGGCCTCCTTCGTCGAGCAACTGCTGTGCCAACTCGTCCTGATTCGTAATCTTTGCGACGGTGACGATAGCGAAGCGACCCAAATGACTGTTCATGAGCATCGGTTGCGCATCGGTGTCGCTGATGACGCCAATGCCCGACTTGCCCTGGAACTTATCGAGTTCGGGCTCGAAACGTGAGCGGAAGTAGGTGTTTTCTAAGTTGTGGATGCTGCGCAGGAACTCGCCAGAGTCGCTCAGGGTAGCCATGCCACCACGTTTTGTACCGAGATGTGATTGATAGTCTGTGCCGTAAAAAAGGTCAGCAGTGCACTTCTGCTTTTGTACCGTACCGAAGAATCCACCCATTTGTCTTATAGTTAAGAGTTAAAAGTTAAGAGTTAAGAGTTAAGAGTTATACCCAACCCTTTTGCTCTACAACTTTTTTCGGGTGCAAAAGTACGGCAAAACGTGCTTTTCTGCAACTTTTCCTTGCCCTTTTTTCTTGATATAACGCAAAAAAGTTTTCTTGCCCCTTGCCTCTTGCTTCTTGCTACCTATGTTCAGTTGGGATACACGAGCTTGAAGTCGAGCTGCTTACGGTAGAGATCTGCCCTTGCAACCTGTACCTTGACGCTGTCCCCGAGGTTGTACTGGTGGTGATAACGGCGGCCTTTCAGGCAATAGTTATGTTCGTCGAAGTCGTAGTAATCGCCCTCAAGGTCGCGAAGCGGTATCATGCCTTCGCATTTGTTCTCGTCTATCTCGACGTATAAGCCGAACTCCGTGACGCCGGATATCGTGCCTTGGAAGGTCTCGCCCAAGTGGTCGTTCATGTACTCGACCTGCTTGTACTTGATACTTGCCCTTTCTGCCGAGGCCGCGGTCTGTTCCATATCGCTGCAATGTTCGCAGTATTCCTCGTACTTATCCTGCCCGACATTGCGCCCGCCCTCAGCATAACGAGTGAGAAGCCTGTGCACCATGAGGTCGGGATAGCGGCGGATGGGGGACGTGAAGTGCGTGTAGTAGTCGAACGCGAGACCGTAATGTCCGCAATTGAACGTGCTGTACTTGGCCTTCATCATCGCTCTGAGCGTAATCATCTCGATGACATTTTGCTCGCGCTTGCCTTTGACGTCGTCGAGGAGGCGGTTCAGGTTGCGGCTTATCTCTGTCCTGTTGCCCGTCGTCTTCAGCCTGTGTCCGAACTTCTTCACAAAGTCGGCGAGGTTCAAAAGCTTTTGCGGATCGGGATTCTCATGGATACGATAGGGCAGAACCTTAGGCTTGACGTTCTTCGGAACCTTTCCGATGCTCTCGGCCACCGTGCGGTTTGCGAGCAGCATGAACTCCTCGATGAGTTTGTTGGCGTCCTTCGCCACCTTGAAATACACGCCAGTCGGGTGACCGTCGGCATCGATGTTGAAGCGGACCTCACACCTGTCGAAGTCAACTGCCCCGTTAGCGAAGCGCTTTTGACGCAGCATCTTTGCCATACGATTGAGGATAATGAGCGGTTCGGCGAAGTCCTCTGCCGGTTTCGCCTCTTTGCTATCAGGAGCGGGCATTGGCGCGGAATCTCCAGGAACCTTGTAATCCTCCTCGCTTGCCTCGTGATGATCCTCGAGGACCTTCTGCACCTCTTCGTAGGTGAAACGCCGATCGCTTCGCGTTACCGTGTGAGCGAGATTCCAATACTTCACCTCGGCCTTTTCGTTCATGTGGAAAATGACCGAATACGTCAGTTTGTCCTCGTCTGGACGGAGTGAGCAGATGAAGTTGCAGAGGCGTTCCGGCAGCATCGGCACCGTGCGGTCCACGAGATAGACGCTCGTCGCGCGCTTGTACGCTTCCTTATCTATAATAGAGCCCTCCTTGACGTAATGGCTGACGTCGGCAATGTGGACGCCCACTTCCCACAGCCCCTTCTTCAGTTCACGGATGCTGAGGGCGTCGTCGAAGTCTTTCGCGTCGTACGGGTCGATGGTGAAAGTCAGCACATCTCGCATGTCGAGTCGGCGATTGACCTCTTCCTCAGTGATGCCCGGAGTGAGCTTCTCGGCGGCTTTCTCCACGGCTTGAGGATAGACGTAGGGCAGTCCGTACTCGGCCAGGATAGCGTGCATCTCGGCATTATTCTCGCCCGTCTTGCCAAGTATGTCAACCACTTTGCCAATCGGGTTCTTGGCTCTGTCCGGCCACTCCACGATACGAACCACGGCTTTGTCGCCCGTCTTGCCTTTTTTGAGGTATTCCTTCGGGATGAAGATATCGTTGGCGAGGGTGCGGTCCTCAGTCAAGAGATACGCGTAGCCCTTTTGAACCTGCAGCGTTCCCACGAAAGTCTTGTCGCTTCGCTTGATGATGTCGGTCACCGAAGCCTCGCGAACATGGTGTTTACGGCGGGCAAGCAGGGTGACTTGAACCGTGTCGCCATCCATCGCATGCAGGCTGTTTCGTTCGGCCACAAGGATAGGTTCGCCGCCATCGGCAGGCTCGAACGTGTTCTTGCCGTTTGCCTTTCGGTGGAAGATGCCGGTCATCACCTGCGAAGGCATGTTCAAAGTGTAGTACCCGCGCGGTTGTTCCTTGACGAAATCGTCCATGAGTAAGCCCTCGAGCACGTCGATGAGGAGCATTTTGGCTTGGCTCGTCCGCAGATGAAGCTGCTTGCAGATGCTCTTCAGGGGAAACGTGACGGCTGGATTCTCCTGGAAAAAGTCAATGACTACCCTTTCTAAATCGTTCTTTCGCAGTCCGTGGCTGCCGGTTTTCTTCTTGCTCATAACTCAAATCTTTTGGGCAAATTTACGAATTTTCCACGAGACTTGTATCACTTTATAGTAGAAAATCACGAATTATCTCGTGTTTGCCGACTCGACATGGCAAGCTATGAAGTGCGATTTAATATGCCTAGTTGTTTGATTCATCATGATGAATCAACGAACTTAACCTGCCAAGTCGGGTCGTCAGGCATGTCGAAATCGGTCGGCAATCGCGTGGAAACAGGTGACGCGGAATGCTACATTATATAATATAATAATGTATAAAAGGCGATTGACCCTATAATTTTCAATTATCCATTTTTAATTTTCAATTTATTGTCGTACCTTTGCACCCGCAAACTATATTCTGAAAGAAACGATTAGGCTATGAAATATGCTTTAGTTACCGGCGGATCTCGCGGACTTGGACGTGCCGTCTGCCTGAAATTGGCTGCTCAAGGGCTGCCCGTCATCATCAATTATCAAAGCAATCAGGCTGCTGCGGAGGCCGTCAAGGCTGAGATAGAGGCTGCTGGAGGCACGGCAGAGCTGATGCCTTTCAACGTTGCAAACGAGCAGGACGTTGACCGTGCCTTCGAAGCTTGGACGGAGGCTCACCCCGATGACTACATCGCGTACCTCGTCAACAACGCCGGTATCCGTCGCGACGGCATGATGTTCATGATGCCGACGGAAGACTGGAAGGCCGTACTCAGCACGTCGCTCGACGGCTTTTACTACGTTACGCGTCGCTGTTTGCCAGCCATGCTTCGCAGGAAACACGGCGGTCGCATCGTGAATATGACTTCCTTGTCGGGCCTGAAAGGCTTGCCCGGACAGACGAACTACAGCGCAGCAAAGGCCGCTCTCATTGGCGCGACGAAGGCTCTGGCACTCGAAGCAGCCGCTCGCGACGTGACGGTCAACGCCGTTGCCCCTGGCTTCATCGAGACTGATATGACGAAAGACCTGCCGGTTGACGAGTTGAAGCAGCAGATTCCTATGGGCAGGTTCGGTCGTCCGGAAGAGGTGGCCGACCTGGTTAGCTTCCTGCTCTCCGACGCAGCCTCTTACATAACGGGCGAAGTGATATCCATAAACGGAGGACTATACACGTAAAGCCCCTCTCCCTGCCTCCCCAAAAGGGGAGGAGAAGGTAAATGAATAATGTTCCATTACCTATGTTTAGAGATATAGACATACTCGAACTCCTGCCGCAAAGGCCGCCGTTTGTGATGGTGGACCACTTGACGGACTATAGCGAGACACAGAGCTCGTGCGACCTCACCATCCGAAAGGACAACGTCTTCTGCGAGAACGGCGAGTTCTCGGCTGCAGGTCTCATCGAACATATCGCGCAGACTTGTGCTGCCCGACTCGGCTACTACAATAAGTACATACTGAAGACGGGCGTTCGTCTCGGCTTTATTGGCGAAGTGAAAGACCTCGACATCGTCCGTCTGCCTCGCGAAGGCGAGACCCTCAACACGACAATCGTGGTCATGCAGGAGATCTTCGACGTCACTCTCGTTACCGCCGAAGTGCGAGTAGGCGAGGAAACAATCGCCACAACACGCCTCAAGATTGCGCAAGGCGAACAGAGTTCCAGTTTATAGTCCATAGTCCATAGTTCATAGTTATGCAGGAAAAGGAGCTACGTTTCTCGCGAGAATTCGAGGTTCGCTTCAGCGAAGTGGACATCATGGGCGTTGTATGGCACGGAGCCTACCCGCTCTATCTGGAAGATGCGCGTGAAGCTTGGGGGCATCACTATGGCCTCTGCTACGATGACTACCTGAAGAACAATGTTTTCGCGCCTATCGTTGATATGGACATACGCTACCAGCGTCCCATCTTCTACACGACGAAACCGCGCATCGACATCACCTACAAGTTCTCTCCGGCAGCCAAAATCGTCTTCGATTACGAGATTCACGACACAGAAGACAATGCCCTTCTGACCTCCGCACGCACCATCCAGGCCTTTACCGACCAGCAATATCAACTTATCCTCGAGAACCCGGAGTTCTTCCTCCGCTGGAAAGAGAAGTGGGGACTGCTGTAGTTTATAGTTAAGAGTTTATAGTTAATAGTTATTTTAGCAAGTTCAATGGTTCTTCAAGACAACCTCTTTTCCATAATGTCGCAGGCACAAAAAGACGGACAGCCTGCCTTTCAGGTGCGGATTCATAAGGAATGGCCCATCTATAAGGCGCACTTCCCAGGTCATCCTATTACCCCAGGCGTCTGCATCGTGCAGATGATTCAGGAACTTCTGCAGGTCCATCTCGGTCGCAAGGTAAGCCTCCGCAAAGCAAAGACCGTGAAATATACCGCCATCATCTCACCCGACGAGGTCAGCGAGCTGAGTGTCTCCTTCCCAAAGATCGAGCAGCAAGAAGACGGCAGCCTCAAGGTTCAAGCCCAAGTCGCTGGCGGCGAGACCATCTACACCAAGCTGTCGGCAACATTTCAGTAAACAATATACCTTAATATAATAATAGCCCCCTGCACGAAACGGCAGGGGGCTATTGTTATTTGGGCTGCAGCCTCTTATTGTTGAGCCATAATAGTCAAGATGGATTGGTAGTCGGTGAAATCTACTTTGCCATTTTTGTCAAGATCAGCATTAGGCTCATAGGTTTCATTTGCCATTATAGTCAGAACACTTTGTGCATCAGTGAAGTTTACTTTACCATCATCATTCGCGTCACCTGCAACGACAGGTCTTCCAGTTGTGATAACCATGTCGAATTCTTCAACGCTTGCATCCTTAAGGATATTCTCGCGGTAAACGATGTAGCCAGTATTGGCAGAAATGTCACGAGTGCAGTCGGTGTTCTCCTTTCCTTCAGCAAGAACAAGCGTATTGCCTGCCTGTCCAATCTTACCACCACCCACGACGACAGTGCCTTCATCAACCCATTCGTAAGCATAGGTGCCATGAACACCGCCAGTTGTAAGAGGCTCTTTTGCGAAAGAACTACCCAATGGTGTGATGTTGATTTCCTCAGGCTCTTCATCTTCGCTGTCAGCTACGAACCTTTCATAGTCGCCCACTACCAGAAGAACAGGCTGACCTGCTTCGGCTTGCTCTATTTGGTTGAAAGCATAATGTGCTTGCTCGCCTTCTGTGATAGCGCCTTGGTATGCATATATCTCGGCGTTTTCAACAGAGAAGGCAGTCGGGTAGCACATGAAGATGATGCTGTTGGGCTTTGCATTCATGATAACACTCTCGGCAATGCCTTCGCCTTCGTCGAATTCGCTTTCGTCAATTGGCTCAATGTAAAGGGCACTGCTGGAGCCAACATTGTCGTTGTTCCATGTAACGAGACTGTGTCCTATGTTCTGAGCATGGAGATAAACAGGCGCGTCGGCATAGTAACGCTGTCCCTTGAGGTTGCGTGCCTCGATAACTACCTTGCCATAACCTACAGCCTTGACATTGAAGAGGGCTGGCGTGAGGCCAAGAGTCAGGTTCGTGCTGCGTGCTGCGCCACTGAGATAGAGGCCGCTCTTGTGCTGGATGACGAATGCTGAGTCGCCTTGTGCAACGAAGCGGAAGGCAACTTGATCCATCTGTTCAATAGACTCGTCGCTGATGAAACGTACAGCCTGACCTACGGTTACCTCTTCGAGAGACGAGAAGCCTTGCAGAGTGCTCACTTGGCTCTCTCCTTCTCCTTCAGTCTCGATGTTGGCAGGAGCAGCGTAGTTGTCATAGAGGTCGCCAAGGGTTGTGTTGACAGCGCCTGCCTTATTCCATTGGTGTGCGTCGTAGTTTGCCTCGCTGTCGAACTTGATGGCATACCACTTGCCTTCCTCAACGGGGTTGGCTGCAGCCATAATGTCTGTGACTCCACTTGTTATGGCTTCAGCATAAGCGTCGAGTTGTTCTTGTGTATAGGCACCGTTCTTGAGGTAAGCAGTGGCTTCCTGTATTGTGGTTGCCAATGTGCTGGCCTGACTTCCTTCACTCCAGAAGCCGGGAGCGTCACCCGTCACAACGAGATTAGCAATGTCCTTGTTGGCATTGATGGCAGCAGCGAGGGCGCTGGGGTCTGCAAGGATTGCCTTGAAGGCATCGAGAGCGTCTTTCAGTTCGTTGTACTCTGTCATGTCGCTCATCTCGTCTGTATCAACGGCTTTTGCCTTGACGAGTGCAGAATCGATGGCAGTGGCGGCATCGCCCATCTGACTCCATTGCGTGTTGCCGTCAATAGTCAACTTGTAGAGTTGGAAGGTGGCGAAGTGACCGTAGCCGCGTCCGGTTGTCGTGCCGTCGATGTAGAAGCGGATGTACTTATAGCCTTCTCCATAGTCAACTATATTGGAGTAAACGGTCTGACTTGAGCTTGCGTTGGCAGAGAGGTTGTACGAACCGAGGTTTGTCCAGCCGTCTTCTGTTGTTGCATCTAAGACGCTGTCATCGTTCGTGCCGAAGACTCCGAGGTTTGTGATGTGGTCGTTTGCTACGTTACGGCGACGCATGAAGCACTGTATGTTTCCGCTGATAGGTTCGTTAAACGATACCTGGAAGTAATGGTCGTGGTTCTGCTTGTTGCCTTCCTGCCATGTGCTATGCCAGTATGAGCTGGCTTCATCGTTGAGGACATTTGCGAAACTGCCTTCTGAAGGGTCGGTGAAGGGACTGCTGAACTGGTCTGTGGAGGTGATGAGACCATTGCTGCGTTCCGTGATGTACTGGTCGTCCTTAGCCTGCGCGATAGCGGCTTCGGTTTCAGCAATAAGGTCTTCGAACATGCCGACGAGCAGTTCGTGGTCTTTAATGGGAGCGTATGCATCAATGAGTTCTGCCACTTCTTCGTCGCTGACGGGTTCCAGAATCCATTGACTTGCTCCGGCTTCAGCTGTCCAGCCTACGATGCTGTTGGCCTTGCCGGTGCCGCTGCCGTGGCCATTGCAGTGCAGGAAGGCATAGCCGCCTCCTGTGCTTGGCTTCATGACTACAACTATCTTGTCGTCTTCTGTGCGTCGGATGAACTCGAACGTCATTTCTGTCTCGCTGTCTTTGTCCAGTGTTGCTGGCGTGCTTTGCGAGCATGTTGCGAGGATACCGTCAGTTGCAATGTTCATCATCTTGATGAGGCCGGTCTCAGCATTGTTTGTCATGCTCCAGAGATAGCGGCAATCAGTGCTGTCGATGTTTGCCCACATTGCCTTGCCTTCGAGAGTTGCATACATCGCCTTAGTGGGATGGGTAACGACTTCCTCATAGACGGGTTGGTCGTTCTCGTCGACTTCGCCTGTCGCGATGCGTTCTGTGTTGGTCCATTCGAGTGCGCTTACGATACGATAGTTGCCGTTGGCGATGGTGAGCTTCACGATAGAAGCCAGGATGTTGGCAATACTTGTCTCGATGTTCTCGATGATTTCGTAGATGTCCTCTGAGGTCATGCTGGTTATTTCCTCTGAGAGGATGGCTTCGGCCAGCAGCATGTTGTCAACGAATGTATTGTAGTCATCTTCGCTGTAGTTGTACTGTCCGACCTCTGTGCCGTACATTTCATTGATGGGCGTGCTGCCGTAGTCGGGCAGGTATTTGTCGTACGTGCCGAAGCAATCGTTGAGGCGTTGCTTGGCAAGCGTGAGGTCGTCCAGGCTTTCGACTGTGGCAATGTAGATGTTCATGCGGCGAGAGCCGGACACACCGCCGCCCCAGGTTGCTGGGGAGTTGCCGTTGTACTGCATGTCGATATATTGGCCGGATGCATTCTTAAAGGCGACGAAGTCTCCGTTTGCTTCGATAGTGAAGTAGAAAGGCTCTTCTCTCATCTTGACGCTGCCGCCATTGCTGGTGCCTTCGATGAAGATGTAGCGGCCTGTTGTGTAGTTCTTGGCGGCGACTCCGTCGTCGGAGAACTCGAATGTCCAGACATATTTCATGCCACCAGGACCTGTAGGAGCGTCGGAAGCGGTGGTTGCAGAGAGGGTTCCGTCGTTGTCGAACAGCCATGTGATTTGGCCAGCCTGTCCGTTACCTTGGATTACGTAGAACTGTTCTGCTTCAGGGGTTGTCACTAAGTCGCCTCGTTCGATCAGACTCAACTCGTCGGCAAGCACAGGTACTGCCATCAGGAGAGAGAGAACTAACATGGCGAGAGAGGTAATTTTTCTTTTCATGGAAAGTTTTGTTTTTAGTTAAAATAGTGATTTATTATGTGTAGTTGTTTGTTTCAGCGCATAATTTGCTGCGCTAAGGTACGGTTTTCTTATAAATAGTAAGGTATAAATATGCGCGTAAGGCGGGTATTTTAAGATAATTTAACAGGTTGGCGCGTACGACAAGGCATATTGTCTCGGTAAAGATAACCAGTCGATTTTCCCAATTTGGCACACCTTATTGCCAGACCCTTGCAGGAGGGTTGATTAAATATTCATGACTATTTAATTAACGTTAGTTCGACGAAAATAATATTAATGCATAATTCGATATAGGATATTCTGGGATGTCAGGCGGCAACGCTATACCTTATTTCTTATAATGTAAGCAAAAATGCATGAAACGCCGTCAAAGTGTCAGAAATTGCACACTCTGAAAAGTGTCGAAAAAGAGCACTTTTTACGTCGATTTTGCCGGCGCGACGTGAGGACTTTCAAAAGTTCACACGTGAAGTTTGAAAAGTTCACGTGTCGTGTTTGAAAATTTCTCGTGTGAAATTTGTGGAAACTTCACGTCAAAAAGTGTGCAATTTCGGGTCAAAACGGCCTGTTTTGCCATCCGCAGATAGCAAAATGACGAATGGAAGTAAAAAATTGAAAGCATGGAGCTGCTTCTAACACGCTGTGGTAGAGGCAGATGCGAAATCGCACGCGATTTAAGCCCATATTTTTGCTCGGGGGTTAAAAAACAAGGTCGGAGGCAAAAGAAGCGATTCTGACGCATTCAGGAAAAAGTCGCCTGTAAGCAAAACTGCCGAAATGCTTACTTTTTGTCAAAGTGTAAGAATGTGACTCCAATTTGCAAACATCAGAATAAAAGCCATGTTTTTCACTCATTAACGCGATTTCGACGAAATTAGCATTAGACAATTCATTTCATCGAGCTCACGTTAATTAAATGCTCATGACCATTTAACGAACGTGGCACGTTAAGTTGACCAACCAGGCGTGGCTGGTCGGCTGAATGGGCGTGATAAGTTGAGTGAGAGGGCGTTATTCGACGAGACAAGCGTCGAGCAGGGTGGTGATGGCTTCCTTGTCGAGATGCTGACCGATGAAGACCAGTTTCTGCATCCTGTCGCCGTAGGTTTCGTCCCAATCGCGGAGGAGGTTGGGGTCGCGCTGCTTCATCATCTCCAGCTCGGCTGCGGGCATCGTGGCATACCATTGTCCGATGTTCTGCAACTTGACCTGCTTGCCTGCTTGCTCAAACAGGTAGCAGACGTCTTCTTCGCCTTTGAAGTAGCAGATTCCTTTTGCCCGAATGATGCCTTTTGGCCATAGTCGAGCCACGAATTGGTCGAACTCGCTGAGTCGCATGGGCTTTCGACGGTAATAGACAAACGTGCCGATGCCATACTCCTCGGCTTCTCCCTCATCGTGATCATGATGGTGATGATGGTGATGCTCGTGGTCGTGATGGTGCTCTTCGTGTTCGTGGTGATGATGTTCGTGCTCGTGTTCGTCGTCATCATCATCATCGTCATCGTCGTGATGCTGTTCCAACTCGGCAATCCAGGTTGCGCTTGTCGCCACCTTCTCATAGTCGAAGAGGTTGGTGTTCAGCAGCTTGTCGAGTTCCACATCGCCGTAGTTGCACTCGATGATCTGTGCCTTCTTCTGTATGCCACGCACGATCTGGCGTATGCGTTCCAGTTCGTGTGGCTCGACGTCGGCAGCCTTGTTCAGGAGGACGATGTTGCAGAACTCTATCTGCTGAATGACGAGGTTCTCGATGTCCTCTTCGTCGATGTCCTTCTTGGTGAGGTCCGAGCCGCAATTGAACTCGTCTTTCAGCCTGAGGGCATCCACTACGGTGACGATGCAATCGACGTATGGGACGCCATTCTTTGTGACTTCCGGAGCCATTCGGGCCATCTCGCAAATCGTCTGGGCGATGGGCTCTGGCTCGCAAATGCCGCTGGCTTCGATGACGATGTAGTCGAACTTCTTGAGGGCGATGATGTCGTAGAGCTGCTGCACCAAGTCCATCTTGAGCGTGCAACAGATGCATCCGTTCTGAAGGGCGACCAGGCTGTCGTCCTGACCCCCAACGATGCCACCCTTCTGGATGAGGTCGGCATCGATGTTGACCTCGCCTATGTCGTTGACTATCACGGCGAAACGGATGCCGCGACGGTTCGTGAGGATTCTGTTGAGGAGGGTTGTCTTGCCGCTACCCAGGTAACCCGTGAGCAGCAGCACTGGAATGTCGTATTTCGTCATAGTGTTTGTGTGTTATTGTTTTGTGCCTGCAAAGTTACATCTTTCTGCCGAATTTGCGCCCTCGATAGCGTATAAAAAAGCTTAAAGTTTGTCTCATCGCCCCTTATATAATATAATAATGTATCTTTTTTGCAGTCGAAACATTGCAGATTGCAAAGAAAGTGTTAACTTTGCGCACACTTAGCAAACAATGACAAAACAATAAGAATGAACATGCGCAAGACATTTCTCCTGCTCGCTGCCTTCTTCGCAGCCGCACTTTTGCAGGCACAGACGCCTGATTACTTTGTGCCTTACAAGCAGATAACACTTCGTTTACCCAGCGTTCCCCTGCTTGTCAACGACCCTTACTTCTCGTTCTGGTCGCCCTATGACAACCTCTACGACGGCACCACCAAGCATTGGACCAACCAGCAGAAAGCCATGGATGGCTTGCTTCGCGTGGATGGTCAGGTTTATCGGTTCATGGGAACACAGCGCAACACTAAGCTCATCGCCATTGCTCCCATGGGAAACAAGGGCGGATATCAGGCAAAAGTGCGCTCAAGCCTGACTGACGATATGGCCGACACCTGGATGAACCTCGACTTTAGCGAAGCCGGGTGGAACAATCAGACAGGTCCTTGGGGCTCGAAGAACGAGTATCCATACATACAAACCTCTTGGGGAGGCGACAATACGGACCGCTACATCCGTCGCCACGTCACGCTGACAGCAGAGGATCTGCGTAATGACCTGTGGATTATCTACTCCCACGACGACAAGTGCGAAGCGTATGTCAATGGCGTGCAAATCGTTGCAACCGATGTCTCTTGGAAGCAAAACGTGAAGGTTCACCTGACGGGAGCAGCCAGGGCATCGCTCGTAGAGGGCGATAATGTTATTGCTTTCCACGTCCATAACACGAATGGTGGCGCTCAGGCAGACATCGGTCTCTACAAGAACCTGCTTGGCTTCCATCCGGGATACACAGCTATCACTGGTGCTGGAATGGGCGATGAAGGTCCATGGGAAGCAAAGGTCAAGACGACAACCACAAGCGGAACGACTTGGACGACAGAGGCTTTCGACGATTCCTCTTGGCAAACTCAAACCGGTGCCTTCGGTTCTCCAAGTGAATACCCTAACATCAGCACCTCATGGACTGCGACAAATAGCGACTATTACATCCGCAGATACGTCACTTTGACTGCCGAAGACTTGCAGAAAGACTTGACGCTCATCTATTCTCACGACGATATCTGCCAGGCTTACCTCAATGGACGCAGAGTGGTTAACATAGGTAATACATGGGAGCAGAACGTTATCTATACACTTACAGCTGCCGACAAGGAAGTCCTTCACGAAGGCCAGAACGTCATTGCTTATCATGTCCATAATACCTTGGGCGGTGCCTTGGCCGACATCGGTCTATATACAAAGACCGTGAACGAGGTCATGGCTACACAGACAGCATGCGACGTCCTGCCAACCAGCACATACTATACTTTCAAGTGCGGTGGTGTGTACCTCGATTTGGTGTTCACAGCTCCCTTCCTTATGGATGATGTCGAGTTCATGTCGACGCCCATCAACTACATCTCATATCAGGTTCGAAGCAATGATGAGCAGGAGCATGATGTGCAGTTCTACTTCGGAACGACACCAGAACTGACGGTAAACAACAACAGCCAGCCAACCACAACGACCATCGTCAACCAGGGCGGACGCAGATACATCAAGAGTGGAAGCGTAGATCAGAAGGTTCTGGGCAAGGCAGGAGACATGATAACCATCGACTGGGGCTACCTGTATCTGCCAAACGTAAACGGCACAGTGGCTGTTGCAGACCAGGACCTCACGGCTTCTACCTTTGCTTCCACGGGAACGCTGCCTGCCAGCACGAGTCCTTTTAATAGTACGGAAGAGGGCGAAATGCCGCAACTTTCCTACGTCCACAACTTCGGAACAGTCAGCCAGGCCAGCAGCTACATGATGTTCGGCTATGATGAAGTCTATGACATACGTTATATGGGCACTGACTACAAAGGCTATTGGGCACGAAACGGCAAGACGATTCTGCAGGCTTTCAACGCCTTCCAGCAGAACTACGACGACATCATGACACGATGCAAAGCGCAGGATCAGATTATCTACGACGACGGTTTGGCTGCAGGCAACGCCAAGTATGCCGAACTTCTCTGTGCATCCTATCGTCATTGCATCGCCGCGCATAAGATTTTCCAAGACAACAAGGGCAACCTCCTCTTCTTCTCGAAGGAGAACAACTCCAATGGATGCGTCAACACCGTTGACCTTACTTATCCGTCGGCACCGCTCTTCCTGCTCTACAACACAGACCTAATGAAGGGCATGTGCACCTCTATCCTCGATTATTGCGAGAGCAGTCGATGGGGTTTCGACTTTGCAGCCCACGACCTCGGCACCTATCCGCATGCCAACGGACAAGTCTATTCCATCACAAGGCCTGACTCCAACGGAGGCTTTGCAGGTAATATGCCTATCGAAGAGAGTGCCAACATCGTCATTCTGGCTGCCGCCATCTCCAACATCGACGGCAATACCGACTGGGCAGACCGTTACTGGACAACGCTTACAAAGTGGACAAACTATCTCGTAGAGAACGGGCAAGACCCCGAGAACCAGCTCTGTACCGACGACTTCGCAGGCCACCTCGCCCATAATGCTAACCTTGCCGTCAAGGCCATCATGGGCGTGGCAGGCTATGCAATGCTTTGCGCTCAGCGAGGAGAGACGGATAACTTTGTGTATTACATGGGAAAAGCACGTGAAATGGCTACCGAGTGGGTTCGGCTTGCCAGAGAAGGAACGCACTTCAAACTCGCCTATGACCGCACTGGAACTTGGAGTCAGAAGTACAACATGGTGTGGGACAAGGCATGGGGAACAAGTCTCTTCACGGATGCGGTCAAGAATCAGGAGTATACTTTCTACATGAATAATCTCAATACCTATGGCCTGCCGCTCGACAGCCGCTCCAGCTGGACCAAGAGCGACTGGGAAATGTGGACTGCAGCCCTTGCCCGCAACAATACCAACTTCTTTAAGATCTCCAATCTCGTCTGGAATTATGTCAACAAGACACCCAGCCGCGTGCCACTTTCCGACTGGTATTTCAGCGACGGACAAGGCGCTATGACTGGCTTCCGAGCACGTAGCGTTGTAGGCGGACACTGGATGAAAGTCTATGTGGACAAGATGCTGAATGGTGACATAGGCTCAGCCATCGCCCCCATCCAAGCACAGGAAGAGCAATCAACTCCAGGCTCAATGCTCGATGGCTGGTATAACATCAGCGGACAAAGAGTGGGTGCTCCCTCGCAAAAGGGCATCTACATCAGGAACGGAAAGAAGGTCGCATACTAAATAGGCCAGTCCTTTTTATAGTACCTCAATAGGAAAACTCCAGTACCACCGCGGTGGTACTGGAGTTTTCTTGTGGGAGTACTGCAGTCCTCCCATGGTGGGACTGGAGTGAAACTGCGACAGGACAAAACCATACACATAAGGGTGTTTCTCCTGACACGACTTTGCTTTTTATTGCCGTGCTTCCTTGTTTCCTTTAGATGCTTTGCATGCTTAACATCATTTAACAGTTAATCGCCCGCGCAGGTGTACATTTTTTATTATATTTGTGTTCGAATTGTGATAATTACATCAAATAAACCTTTATATTAACCAACAAAAACAACAAAATGAGAAAACAGTTACTTTCGCTGTTCGCTGCCTTTGCAATGGCAGCAACAGTATCCGCCCAGGTGACGTTCACCTGCACGGCAGGTAAGAATTTCGGTCAGGGCGAAGGCATTGACAAGCTCTTCGACGGCAATACCGGCACCAAGTACTGCCAGAATGCCGGCAGCGACTGCTATGCACTCGTCACAGCCTCTGAGCCTGTCTATGTATGGGGCTACGACATGACCACTGCCAACGACAATGAGACGTATGGCCGTCTCGTGAAGAAATGGACGCTTTACGGCACCAACGACGAGACAGTTGCTGCCGATCCCAGCGCTACCGGATGGGTGACTCTTTCCAATTTAGGCTCAAATACTTTCGTGCAGAAGAAGAACTACTACAAACAGCGTTTCTTCTGCGACAAGGGCACTGCCGGAACTGCCTACAAGTACTTCAAGCTGACGCTTGACGAGGGCGGCTTCATCCAGATGTCAGAGTTCTCTTTCTGCTATTCGACATATGCCATTATAGATTATAACTGGCTCGAATCTTCCAACGACAACTCAAAGAAGGCTTTTGACGGCAAGCCCGATCCGAAGTGGGAAGGTGGCAACCTTGCCGGCAACTGGATGACTATCGAGACTGCCGACCAGAAGGCACATTCCGTCAAGAAATATTCTTTCACCACAAACGATGATGGTAGTTGGCCCAACCGCGCTCCGAAGGAATGGCGTCTCGAAGGCTCCAACGACAACACCAACTGGACAATCATCGACGAGGTGACAGGCGGTGACCCTATTGCCAATGAGAATTACAAGACATTCGAGTTCACCCCCTCCAACCTCACTGGCGAGTTCCGCTATGTCAGGCTGACCTTGATTTCCATGAAGGGCACAGGTTGGACGCAGATTGGCGAATTCCATGTGGTCGCTGATGAGAGTACCATCGCAGATTATTATACAGACCTTGTCAACCAGGCACTGAACAATCTCTTCGACCCGGGAACAATGAGTCCAACCGACATCTGGTGGGTTGAGTATAATAATATTACAACGAACCTCAATGCTACTCTGGAGGCTGCCATTAGCTCCGGCAACTACTCGACTCTTCAGTCAAATCTGGATAAGATGGAAGTCCTCGTGCCTCTGATGACTCAGATTAAGAATGGTGCGGATGTTGCATTAATTGATGGCACACTATGTTGGGGCGACGGCCACTATTCTCAGTTGCTTGACCGCAACGAGAACACCAAGTGGGGTGGCAACTACAGTGGCAACGTGGGCAGTCCGGAACACGTTCAGTACGTCATCTTCCGCCTGAAAGAATCGCTGAAGCCCTACTTCTACAAGCTTATCACTGGCAACGACACAAAAACCAACCAAGGCCGTAACTGGAAGACTTGGACGGTCTATGGCGCCAACTTCACTTCCGCAATTGATGCAACTCCCAACAATGCAGGTTGGGTGGAACTTGATAAGCGCGTAGATATCAGTGAGCAATATCTGCCCATGGAGAACTTCTATCCTGCAATGTTCGACTTCAACCAGGGCGTTTCAGAGCCATATTACTATTTTATGGTGAAGGTCTTCGAAGCTCACAGTGGCACTCAGATTCAGATGTCCGAGATGTATCTCTGCACAGAGGAGGAGTTTGAAGCAATGCGTAAGCCGCTGGTAGATTACTTCGATGACTTCGATACGACAAGAGCCATTGAAGCTGAAATGGCAGACGAGCTGGAATCCTTCCAATCAAAGCTTGCCGCATTGAAGACTACTTCCGATGCCGTGCAGCTGACTTTGCTTTACAACGAATGTGTTGCTCTGCGCACAGCGCTCGAGGCTTCCATGAATTACATTGAACTTATCGCTCAAGCTAATGTTGTTGACAACTTTGTCCAGATTGACAGCGCCAGCGACTTGGTGCTCTTTGCCAAGTGCGTCAATGGTGGCAAGAACTACCTGAAGGCTGCTCTTGTTGATGACATCCAACTGACTGCTACAGAGATGCCCGCTCCTATCGGAAACCTCAGCAACCCCTTCAAGGGAACCTTCAAAGGTCAAGGCCATGCCATCAAGGGCTTCACTTTCAGCAATACCGAAGAGAACAATGTCGGTCTGTTTGGCATGACCAACGCCGCCACCATTCAGGACGTTATGCTCAAGGGAGCCAATATTAAGGGTAATGCCAACAGTGGCGGTCTTGTAGGCAACGCACAGAATTATTCACTCATCCAGAATTGTGCTGTAATAGATTCATACGTTGAAGGTCGCGACCATGTGGCAACCATCGTTGCTCATGCTCAAGACTCCACTGTTATCAAGAATAACTTCTCCAACTCTGAAGTAGTGTCTCGCCAGTATCAGGCAGGCGGTATGGTCGGTACCATTCTCCTTGCTGTTGTCGAGAAGAACCTCTTCACCGGTAAGGTTACTTGCAAAAATAGTGGTATGGCCAGCGGCCTTGTTTCACGTATTGACGGAGTAGTAACTCCAGCTCCTATTGTCCGCAACAACCTGGTGGCTGCTACCGAAGTCAACGGTGGCGAAACTTACACGCTCATCAAAGCTGACTGGACCGATCGTCCTGTTACTTTTGCTGACAACTACATCTGGGATGGCACAAGCTATTCCACAGGCGACAAGATGGTGAACAACAAGGATGACAGGAATGGTATGCAGATATCTCTGAGCGAAGCTACATCTCCAGACTTCTATTATGAACTTGGATGGGATATGACGAATGATTGGAAGTATGTGGCAAGATTGGTATTCCCCGTGCTGGCTTACATGGATGCTGTGGTTCCCACAGAAGCAATCACAGTTACTGATGCTGGTTACGCAACCTACTTCACAGGTGCTGAACTTGACTTCGGCGCGGTAGATGGTGTTGAAGCATTTGTTCCTCAGGTAGTGGGTAATAATTGGGTTCATCTGGAGCCTATCACCTATGTTCCTGCCAATATCGGTATTGTTGTAAAGGCTGCAGCTGGTACATACAACATTCCTTATTCTAGGATTACTGCCAAGGATGTGCCCAGCGACCTCAAGGCTGCTCCTGCTGGCTTCACCGCTAATGGAAACCAGTACATCCTTGCAAAGGACAATGGTGTTGTCGCTTTCTACAAGGCAGAAGGCGCTATCACAGAAGGCAAGGGCTATGTTGAAATCACTGATGGCTCTGGTGTGAAGGCTCTCTTCTTCGAGGATGACGATGCAACCGCCATTCAGACAATCGACAACGGACAACTGACGACAGTGGGTGCCATCTTCAACCTCGCTGGTCAGCGCATGAGCAAGATGCAGAAGGGCATCAATATTGTAAACGGCAAGAAGGTGCTTAAGTAAATCATTTGGTCCCCTCCCTCCGATGGGAGGGGGCTATATATTAAAAAGAAATCTATAACAAATAAATATATTAGACATGAAGAAGATTTATATTTGCCCTGCCATTGAGTTGGAGGAGGCTCAGGCTGCTCAGATGCTTGCAGAGAGCCTGAGTATTAATGAAGGCACTGTTGACGGTAGCCAGGCTCTGACCAAGGAGGATGCTTCTTGGGATATCTGGGATGCAGAATAACATGCGGCCTTAGATAGCAAAAAGGAAGAAATCCCCGATGCACGCGTGTGTGTCGGGGATTCCTTTTTAATATATAAGCGGATTAGCTGTAATGCCTTGAATAAGGTATGCTATTCCCTTGGATGGGGCACACATGTGTCAGTTCCTGCTTATCCTGATGCCAACCTCGGAGATGCCAAGAATGGTCTCTTTCCTCATGAGGTGATGGATGTGTACGGAGCAGCTTTGTCCTTTCTGTATGTGGAAAGGTATGTGTTGGGTTTCGTATTGGTGCGTGTTGACTCCTTTGCTTAGAGCATTGCCTTCGGCATCTGTCAAGGGGTAACGAATGGTGTCGCATCGGCAAAGGCTTGCTGTCTCGCCGATTTGTTCTACGGCAAGCACCACGTCTTGCATGCCGATGTTTGATGTCGTGCGAAGTCCGATAAGAAGTGTGCCATTGATGTCCGTTTCGGTTTGCGGCACGTCGAAGCAGATGGTGTCGCGCTTGTCCCAGCCGTCAGCAGGCAAGGGCTTGTAGCTGTGCAGCACGGTTCCGTCGGTGCAGGCAGCTATCGACAGACCAATCAAAGGGAGGAGAATAGCTCGGCGCATCATTCCGGACGGTTGTCATTATGACGCGACCTGTTCTTGTGCTTCTTCTTGTGTTTCTTCTTGTCGAAGCGGTTGAGGTCTTCCTGCGTAGCCAGGTCAACAGGACGCTCCGGCTCTTTGCGGCCGCCTTCTTCCAGTGAGACAGGCTTCTCGCCACGCTTGTTCATTTCGATGATGGCATTGGCGCGCTCAGCACTGATGGTGACGAGGTTGGAGGCGTTGCGTTTGTCCGTAGAGTAAGTAACTTGGCCGGACAGGATGTCTGCCTTGAAGATGTAGTATTCAGAGTCCTGCGTATAGAGAATCACATCGCGAGGAGGTAGCTTTCGGGATGCCTCGACGTACTGATCGACCTCATAGTTCATGCAGCACTTCAGCTTGGCGCACTGTCCAGCAAGCTTCTGGGGGTTGAGGCTTAAGTCCTGAAAACGTGCGGCTCCCGTGCCGACGCTCTGGAAGTTCTTCATCCATCCGGCGCAGCAGAGCTCGCGTCCACAAGGGCCAAAGCCACCGATGCGGCCAGCCTCCTGACGTGCTCCAATCTGTTTCATCTCGATGCGAACATGGAAGACATCGGCTAGCACCTTGATGAGTTGGCGGAAATCGACACGGCCGTCGGCAATGTAATAGAAGATAGCCTTGTTGCCATCGCCCTGATACTCGACGTCGCCAATCTTCATCTCCAGCCCGAGGTCCTTGGCAATCTGGCGGCTCTGTATCATCGTGTCGTGCTCGCGGGCTTTCGCCTCAGCATAACGCTCCATGTCGTTCTCGCGGGCCAGACGATAGATCTTGCGTATCTCTTCGTTCGGCTTCAGGTTGGCGTGCTTCATCTGTAGGGGCACAAGCTTGCCCGTCAGCGAGACGACGCCTATATCATGGCCTGGATTAGACTCGACGGCAACGATGTCGCCCTTCTTCAGAGGCAGGTTGTCGCAGTTGTGGTAATAGGCTTTACGCGTATTCTTGAACTGCACCTCGACAAGGTCTGTAACCTCGTTATTGCCGGGCACATCGGCCAAGTAGTCGTATGTATTGAGCTGGGCGTAGTGCCCTGTATTGGCGCTTTGTGCTGCGAACCCGTGTCCGCCTTCGCCGCTTATGTATTCTTTATCCATTCTTTAGTAGTACTATCATTTTCAGTGCGAGGTCGAAGAACACCATTCGGGCGCTGACGTTCTGTGCGATGTCGCGGGCTGCGTCGCTCAGCTCGTTCATGATGCCGACGACGTTGCGCTCGTTTATGAACGGCGCAAAGCGTGTGCTGAAGTTCTCCTCCTCGCGACCGAGGAAGTTTATCTTGGGTTGGTGGAAATTGTAGATGAAGTTCTCGCGCAGTTGCTGCTGGAAATAGTCGAGCATTCGCTTCTGGCGTTCACGTCCAAGCTCTGCAACGGTGAGTGACCACTGCTGCATCTCCTTGATGCGACGTGCGTAACTGTGACGCATCAGCTGCACGAAGAGGTCGAAGAACATCTGCTGCTCCGAGTCGCGCTCCATGCGTTTCAGGGCTTCCGTATAGCTGCCCTGGGCAATGTGTGCCAGCAGGTTCGTGTCTTCAGCCTGCATGTCGTGACGTTCTTGCAAGGCCTTGCTGATGACCTCTTCAGGCAATGCCGGCACGTTGATGCGCTGCACGCGGCTCTGTATGGTGCCGAGCACGAGGTCGGGCTCTTGGCTGACCAACAGGAAGTGTGTGCCGACGGGAGGCTCCTCGATGAGCTTCAGCAGCTTGTTGCCAGTCTGTTCGTTCATGCGTTCCGGCAGCCAAAGGACGACGACCTTGCGTCCGCCCTGACTCGCTTTGAGGGCCAACTTCCTCTGCAGGTTGTCGCTCTCCTGCACATAGATGACTATCTGCTGGTTCTCGGCGCCGATGTCCTCGAGCCAATCCTCGATGTCGAAGTACGGGGAGCGGCTTATCTGTTCACGCCATTCCTCTAGGAAGTCGTCCGAGACAGGCTTGTCGCTGCTCTTACCTTTATATATAGGAAAGGAGAAATGCAGGTCGGGATGCGTCCATAGGGAAGACATCTGGCAGTCGGAACACTTGCCACAAGCACCCTCGTCAGTAGGGTTCTGGCAGAGGAGCATCCGTGCATAAGCCAATGCCAGTGGCAACTTGCCTGCGCCTTTAGGTCCGCAGAACATAATTGCGTGCGGCAACTTGTTCTCTTGCAGCAGACGACGAAGATGTCCCTTCACCTCTTCTTGTCCTATGATATCGTCGAATGTCATTTACTTTATTTACCAATGAGTATCGGTACATTGATATTTGTTTGCAAAGGTACAAAGAAATTAAGAATTAAGAATTAAGAATTAAGAATTATTTCGTAACTTTGCAAATAATTTAGTAAATGATAAATCATTAAATGGTAAATGCTATGATGAGAGACTTCAGTGAACTTAAAATAGCGGTTGCAGGGACGGGTTATGTCGGCTTGTCCATCGCCACGTTGCTTAGCCAGCATCACGAGGTGACGGCTGTGGATGTAATTCCTGAGAAAGTAGAGAAGATTAACAATCGCATCTCGCCCATTCAAGACGAATATATCGAGAAATACTTAGCGGAGAAGGATTTGCACCTCACTGCAACACTTGACGGCAAGGCAGCATACAAGGATGCTGACTTCGTTGTCATAGCTGCACCGACCAACTACGATCCCGTCAAGAACTTCTTCGACACGCATCATATCGAGGATGTCATCGATATGGTCATCAGCGTCAATCCCGATGCTGTGATGGTCATCAAGAGCACCATCCCCGTAGGTTATTGTAGAAGCCTTTATGCGAAGTATGCCTTGAAGTTCCTCTACAAGCCTGAACTGAAGGGGAAGAAGTTCAACCTGCTCTTCTCGCCTGAGTTCCTTCGCGAGAGCAAAGCGCTCTACGACAACCTTTACCCCTCTCGCATCATCGTGGGTTATCCCAAAATCATCGAGATAAGCGATAGTAACTTCACCGAGGAGAACGCTGCCATTACGGCTATAGGCAATCCCGATGCCAAGCAGTTTGCCGAGACTTTTGCCAAGCTCCTGCAGGAAGGAGCCGAGAAGGAGAACATCGACACGCTCTTCATGGGTATGAAGGAGGCCGAGGCGGTCAAGTTGTTTGCCAACACATATTTGGCCCTGCGCGTCAGCTACTTCAATGAACTCGATACGTATGCTGAGGTGAAAGGTCTCGACCCGAAGGCCATCATCCGAGGCGTCGGCCTTGATCCCCGTATCGGCACGCACTACAACAATCCCTCGTTTGGCTACGGCGGCTACTGCCTGCCGAAGGATACGAAGCAGCTCCTGGCCAATTATCAGGATGTGCCGCAGCAGATGATGACGGCCATCGTGGAGAGTAACCGCACCCGCAAGGACTATATTGCCGATGCAGTGCTTCGCATGGCGGGCTATTACAGCGAGAATGCGCAGTGGAACAGCGAAAGCGAGCAGCATTGCGTGATTGGCGTCTTCCGTTTGACCATGAAGGCTGGCAGCGACAACTTCCGTCAGTCGGCCATTCAGGGCATCATGAAGCGCATCAAGGCTAAGGGAGCTGAGGTCATCATCTACGAGCCGACACTGCAGGACGGCGAAAGTTTCTTCGGCTCTCGTGTCGTGAACGACCTCAAGACCTTCAAGAAACAGTCGCAGGCAATTGTTGCCAACCGCTATGAAGCTTGCCTCGATGATGTGAAGGACAAGGTTTATACGCGCGACATCTTTGGCTGCGACTAAGCAGGTGATATATTAAGCGTTTCAACGCCCTATAGGGGAGTGGCTATTCCCCTATAGGGCGTTGCTCATTCCCCTATAGGGCGTTTGCCGATGCCTTTGGTTGGCATCAGCCGTTTGTCATGACTTATTGATAAACAATCTCTTGCGCTGCCGTCGTAGGACCTTCGACCGTGAGGACGCCATTCTCGTCGATGTTGATCTTGTCCATCAGGACGACGCGTTCGCCGGGATTGCTTGTCATGCGACCGTGATAGACGCAGTAGCGATTGCCATCGGGCATCGTAATCACCATGTTGTGGCCTGTGCCCATCACCTTGCCGCCACGGCTGACGTTCTCCTGCAGCACGGGATTGTTCTCGGCCTTCGTGAAGGGACCGAGCGGGTTGTCGGCTGTGGCGTAACCTACGGCATAGTACTGTCCGCCATAGTGGTTCGCGCTATACATTATATAATATGTGTCGCCTTCGCGGAAGAGGTAGCTGCCCTCCGTCCAACGGCGGTTCACCTCACCATGCGTGGCGCTGCGGCTCTCCCATTCGCTCTGCTTGTCTTCAAGTTCTGTAGGCGGACAGAGCAGCAGCACGGGCTCTCCGATGACGCCGCTGAAGTCGGGCTTCAACTCGACGCCATAGACCCAGCTTTCCTCTATCTCCTGGAAGTTGCCGGCCTTGCGCAAACTGTCGGCTATCTCACTCTCCACCGCATGCTTATAGCAGCAGCGACTGAAGTAGAGGTAGCACTTGTCAGTCTTGTCGTCGAAGTAAACGTTGGCATCGATGATGGGATAGGGTGGATTGAAGACAGGACGGTCGTAGAGGTCCTTGAAGGGGCCTGCCGGAGAATCGCTGACGGCCACGCCAATCTTGAAGTTCTCGCCTTCGTGCGTGGGGTTCTTCCTGTAGTTGGAACTATAGAAGAGATAGTACTTGCCACCACGCTCGTAAACCTCCGGAGCCCAGAAGCAATCGAGGTTCCACTGGTCTGGCGCACCACCTTTATACACTTGTCCGCACGAGTCCCAGTCGATGAGGTCGTCGCTCACAAAGGCTTCGAAGCCGTCGCCCAGCGAAGTGCCGTACATGTAGTAACGCCCGTCGCTGGCATGAAGCAGGAAGGGGTCGCCGAATTTCAATGGGATGGGGTTCGTCACGGAGCTTGTCTTCATCTCGGCCTCCTTGCCAGAATTGCAAGCGAGGAAGCATAGGCACAGGAGTGCCGTTAAGAGTTTTGCTTTCATAATTAGTGTTTATAGTCTTCGCTGGTTGTGACTGTTTGCGTGTTCTTCGGGTTGCTGTCGGCTTCGCGGAACCAGTCGCTGTATTCGATGTAGTGCCGCGCGTAGGTTTTGTTCAGGGCTTGTGCCTGTTCGGGGTCAACCTTCTTGATGAACTTGGCAGGCACTCCGCCCCAGAGCTCGCCGTCACCAATCTGGGTATTGCTCAGCACGAGTGCTCCCGCAGCTACGATGGCGCCCTTTCCCACTACAGCATGGTCGAGCACTGTTGCGCCCATGCCAACCAACGCACCGTCTTTAACCTCGCAACCATGCAGGGTGACGCAGTGTCCGATGGTCACGTCGTCGCCCAAGATGCAAGGCGCCTTGCCGTTGAGCGTATGGATGCACGAGTTGTCCTGCACGTTCGTGCGATTCCCTATCTTGACGAAATGTACGTCGCCACGAATGACGGCATTGAACCAGACGGTGCAGTCGTCACCCATCTCTACGTCGCCCACTATCACAGCACCCTCGCTGAAGTAGCAGTGCTTGCCGAATCGGGGAGCAGGCATCCCCTTGAGTGTCTTTATGATTGCCATATTATCTTATTGAACATTGACCATTGAACATTGACCATTGAGCCACTGCCTTTCTTCTTCTTCAAGCAGAGGCGAGAGTTCGTCATATACTTTCTTATGATATGTATTGAGGTAAGTAATTTCTTCTGGCGTCATCATGTCCCAGACGACGGGTGTGAGGTCGATTGGGCAAAGCGTGAGGGGTTCGAGATGCAGGAAGCGGCCGAACTCCGTTTCGGCGTCCTCGACGATGAGCATCGTGTTCTCTATGCGCACGCCATGCTTGCCTTGTCGGTAGATGCCGGGCTCGTTGGTGACCGTCATGCCTGCATGCAGCGGGGCAGGCTTCCATGTGTGGCGTATCTGATGAGGCCCTTCGTGGACGCACAGATACGAGCCGACGCCGTGACCGGTGCCGTGTCCGTAGTTGATGCCGTGCTGCCACATCGCATAACGTGCAAGGGCATCTATCTGCGTGCCGCTTATTCCGTCGGGGAACCTGGTGAGTGCCAAACGGATATGCCCCTTGAGAACCAAGGTGTAGTCGAGTCGTTCCTCGTCCGTCAAGGGACCGAGCGCGATGGTTCGCGTGATGTCTGTCGTGCCGTCTTGATATTGGGCGCCGCTGTCCAGCAGCAGCAATCCTTTGGGTTCGAGCACGGCGTTCGACTCCGGAGTGGCTTCGTAGTGGACGATGGCGCCATGCGGTCCGTATGCGGCAATCGTGTCGAACGAGAGGCCTCGGTACAGGTCTTGCTCAGCCCTCAAGGCCGTCAACTTCCTGTCTATGCTGAGTTCTGTCTCCTTTCCTGCTTCTACGGCTGGCTTCAACCAACGCAGGAACCGCACCATCGCCACGCCATCTCGAATCATCGCCCTGCGGAAACCTTCAATTTCAGCATGGTTCTTAATCGATTTCATAGCGGGAATAGGGTCGAAAGCCTTGCTTTCAAAGCTTGGTTTGCCATAAGGAAGAACCTTTACACCTATTCTATTTAGGTAGTTTTTAACGCTGTCATCGAGTTTTTCGCTGTCGATGAAGAGCGTCACATCATCTTGCGTGAGCAAGACATAGCTGACGAAAACGGGGTTGCAGTGTACGTCGGAGCCTCGCATATTGAGGAGCCAGGCGATTTCATCCAGTTGGGAAATGAGGATGCTGTCGGCGTTCTGCTTACGAAGTGCCTGCCGAACGCGCTCTATCTTGCTTTCGGCCGACTCACCGGCAAACTCCAAAGGCTGAATCTCGACCTTGTTCTTGGGAATAGGCGGGCGGTCAGTCCAGAGCTCTTCGGCAGGGTCGAGATCCGTTTTGAGCTGGATGCCAGCCTTACCTAACGCAGACCTCAGCTCCTCTATCTCAGTCGCGGTGAAGACTTCGCCATCGATTCCGACGACATCGTTCTCGGTTAGTTGTTGGCAAAGCCATTCGGGAATGGCAGGTGTATCAGGCAGGCCATCCTCCATAAGCGTGAAGGGTGTGCCTTCGAGTTGTTGGGCGGCGGCGATGAAATAACGGCTGTCCGTCCACAGCGCTGCGTCGGAGAGGGTCACGACGGCTGTGCCGGCACTTCCGTCGAAGCCCGAAATCCACTTCCGCGTCTGCCAATGTTCGGGCACATACTCGCCCTGATGCGGGTCTGTGCTTGGAAAGATGAAGGCACACAGGCCGTTCCTCCGCAGATATTCACGTAGCGATTCGACTCTTTTAACGATGTTGCTTGCCATTCTTGACGAGTTAAGTTTATTGCTGCATGGCCACGCAGAAATTACTTTATCGTGACATCCTGTTCTGGAATATACTTTTTCTCTTGCTTCAAACCACAGAAAGGACAGTAATGTGCGTGGGAGGGTAGGGGCGAACCACACTCTGGGCAAGTCTCTTCCTTGCGTTTCGCTTTATGGTCATACACCATTTGTGCGCTGACGATACCCGTCGGGACAGCCATGATGGTGTAGCCCATCAGCATGACTATCATGCAAAGGATTCTCCCGAGGGATGTTGCCGGAGCAATGTCGCCGTAGCCAACAGTCGTCATCGTCACGACGGCCCAGTAGATGCTGGTCGGGATGTCGGTGAACGGAGTGCCCGGGATGTTGCCTTCCACCATATACATGAGGGTTCCCATGCTGATGACCATGATGACCATGAAGAGGAAGAAGACGCCAATCTTCGGGGCGCTGATGATGAGGGAGCGCATCAGGAGGTCACCCTCCTGCAGGAAGCTGAAGAGCTTGAACACGCGGAAGACGCGAATGAGACGGAAGGTTCGAACCACCATAAGGTAGCGAACCGGGCCGAATATCCATCCGATGTAGAGTGGCAGAGTGCTCAGCAGGTCAATGATTCCAAAGAAGCTGAGGGCATAATCGCGTGGCTTGTCGGAACAGTAAAGGCGGCAAAGGTACTCGAGCGTAAAGAAGAATGTGAAGACATACTCCAGTACAGTGAACACCAACTTAGCCGTCGGCGGCATAGCCTGCAGGCTTTCCACTATGACAATTAGTATGCTTGCGACGATGCAACACAGCAATGCAATGTCGAATGCCTTGCCGAGTGGTGTGTCGCTTTGGAAGATAATGATGCGAAGCTTCTCTCGCAACGCATCATTATTCATGGCTTTCTGCCAGATTCTACGGAATGGATTCATGAATGTTTAGAAGAGTGTGTTCTCGATTATCTTGCCCATCTGCCAAACGCAACGCACGTTGAGCTTCTCGTCGAGGATGAGCACGTCGGCATCCTTACCGCGAGCCAATGCTCCCTTCCTGCCGAAGACGCCCATGATGTGTGCCGGCGTTTCGCTTGCCATGCGGACGGCATCCTCCAGAGGCACTTCCGCTTGTTGCACAAGGGTGCGGACCAGTCGGTCTGTCGTTGCAATGGAACCAGCCAAGGCACTGCGGTCGGCGAGTTTGCAGACGCCGTCCTCGATGATGACACGGTCGTCGAAAGCCTTCGCGTCTGCTCCTGCGGCAGCCACTGCAAGGGCGTCCGTGATGACGGCCATGCGCTCAACGCCCTTAATCTTATAGGCCATGCGGAGGATTGTGGGCGGAACATGTATGCCGTCGGCAATACATTCTATGGTCATATCGTCAATGAGATAGACGCTCTCGACTGTGCCTTCGTACTTGTACCCCATCTTGTTGTGGAAGCCAGGCATGGCGTTGTAGAAGTGCGTGACGTGGGTGAAGCCTGCTTCGAATGCGGCTTTCACGTCGTCGTATTCAGCGTTGGTGTGCGCTATACTTGGCAAGATTCCTTTCTCTGCGCAGTAGCGTCCGAACTGCAAGGCACCCGGAAGTTCCGGAGCGGCGTCCCATCGCGTAAGACATTCCGACTTCTCTACGATGGGGATGTACTCGTTGGGGTCAGGGTTCTTAATCCAACCCGGTTGCTGTGCGCCGGCTTTTGATGGATTGAGGTAGTGTCCCTCGAGGTGAAGACCGAGGATGGGCGAGTCCTTTTCCTGCATGAGTTTGGTGCAAGTCTGTACTGCCTTCTCAATCATGGGCACTGTGCTGCTGCTCAGCGTCGGGAAGATACAGGTCGTGCCGTGCTTTGCGTGAGCTTCCACAGCAGTCTTGAAGGCTTCGGGCGTGCCTTCTTGGAAGTCTCTGCCGCCGCCTCCGTGGACGTGCATATCGATGAATCCGGGCACGACGCACATGCCTTTCGCATCGATGAGGTCTGCTCCGATGACGGCCAAATCGCAGTTTGTTACTTCCAGAATCTTGTTGTCTCTAAGGATGACGCTGCCGTTCTTGAGCCATCCCTGCGGCGTCAGGATCTTACCATTAATGATTTGTGTTAACATGGATAGTTGGTAGTTTATAGTTTTTGGATGTTGTTTATTATACCATACTGTAGACGACGTCCATAATCTTCTTGCCGATTGCGTCGGCGTCCTCCATTGTGCTGGCTTCGCTATAGACGCGAATGATGGGTTCCGTATTGCTCTTTCGCAGATGCACCCACTTGTCGGGGAAGTCTATCTTGACCCCATCGATGTCGTTCACCTCTTCGCTTGAGTACATTTCCTTGACTTTGGCGAGGATTGCATCTACGTCCGTCTCAGGAGTCAAGTCGATGCGGTTCTTGGCGATGAAGTATGGAGGATAGGTTGCACGCAGTTGGCTGGCTGTCATTCCCTTCTTTGCCAGATAGGTGAGGATGAGGGCGATGCCTACAAGAGCGTCGCGACCGTAGTGAGCTGCCGGGTAGATGACGCCGCCGTTGCCTTCGCCGCCGATGACGGCATTCGTCTCTTTCATCTTCGTCACCACATTGACTTCACCCACGGCGGCAGCGTTGTACTCACAGCCGTACTTGCGAGTGACGTCACGCAGGGCGCGGGTCGAGCTGAGATTGCTGACCGTGTTGCCTGGGGTATGCTGTAGGATGTAGTCGGCCACAGTAACGAGCGTGTACTCTTCGCCGTACATCGTACCGTCTTCACAGAAGAGAGCAAGGCGATCCACATCAGGGTCAACGACGAATGCAATGTCGTGCTGGCCCTTTTGCATCAATGCTTTGATGTCGGCCAGGTTCTTTTCGAGCGGTTCTGGGTTGTGCTGGAAGTCGCCAGTCGGTTCGGTGAAGAGGCCCGTGACGGTCTTCACGCCGAGTTGCTCGAGCAGTTTGGGCAGGATGACTCCGCCGACGCTGTTGACGCTGTCGAAGGCCACGCGGAAGTTCGCCTTCTTGATGGCTTCCACATCCACGAGGTCGAGTCCGAGCACGAGGTCAATATGCTTCTGGTCGTAGGTGTTGTCCTCGCGGTAAGACCCGAGGTGATCTACGTCGGCATACTCAAAGTCTTCGGCTTCTGCGATGCGGAGCACTTCGTTGCCTTCCTCTTTATTGAGGAACTCGCCACGAGAGTTGAGCAACTTCAGGGCGTTCCACATGCGTGGATTGTGGCTGGCGGTGATGATGATGCCGCCGCATGCGCCTTCCATTGTGACTGCGATTTCGGTGGTGGGCGTCGTGGCGAGTCCGATGTTGACTACGTCGAAGCCCATTCCCATGAGCGTGCCGCAGACCACATTCTTCACCATAGGTCCGGAGATGCGGGCATCTCTGCCGACCACTATCTTGTTGCTCTTTACCGTAGTTGTGCGGCGAATGAGAGTTGCGTAGGCTGATGTAAATTTTACGATATCGAGGGGATTGAGCGTGTCACCTGCTCTTCCTCCGATGGTTCCTCTGATGCCAGAGATGGATTTGATGAGTGTCATGGTAGTTTATGAATTAATGAATTATTATTTATTGTTCAGTTGTTTATTCCTTTTTGTTTGCCGCGTCTTTCACTCCCCTATAGGGCGTCTTTCACTCCCCTATAGGGCGTTGCCTATTCCCCTATAGGGCGTCTTTCACTCCCCTATAGGGCGTTTGCTATTCCCCTATAGGGCGTTTTCGGATGCCTCATTGTGGCTTTCCTCCTTCGACATATGGCCAGCCCTCTTTATCCCATTTGATCTGGGAAAGGAAGAGCGGCCGACTGCCTTGCCTGCGGCTTCCCGCCACATGGCAATGGTAGAAGATATACTCGTTCCCGTCTTTTGCCTTGAATATCTCTCCGCAGTGACCAGGGCCGTAGAATTGGTCGCCCTCGTCGCTATGAAGTACTGTGGTGGCAAAGCCTTCCTTCATGAGATTACCTTCTCTATCGACAAAGTCGTCGGTCAGCTTCTTCGCGCGACCCACTTTCAGCTGATAGGTGTGGTCTCCGAAGAAGCCGGAGCTGACGAAGAGGTACCAGTACTTGCCGTGCTGATGCAGATACGAGCCCTCGAAGACCTTCGAGCGATTGGGATTCTCCTCAACCTTCAGGCCAGCCACATGCTCGTACTTCGCTCCTTCCTTCAGGGAAAGTCCGTCCTTTTCGAGTTCGATGCGATGGATGCCGCCTACGGAACCGAAGAAGAGCCACACTTTGCCCGTCTTCGGGTCGGTAACCACCTCGGGATCTATCGTGTCGTGAATGCCCGTCTCTCGGCTGCGGGTAATGATGCCGACGAACTGGAACTGCCCTGGAGCATACTCTTGCAGGACTCCGATATTGCTGTCTTCCGCACTATTGTAGAGCGTCAAGTACAGATTCCGTTTGCCTGCGACGGTCGCCACATCAGGGGCCCAGAAGCGTTGCGCGATGATTTGCATCTTTCCCCATGACTCGATGTCGATGGGGGCGACGTTCGACATTTCCCAATTAAACAGGTCGTCGCTCACGAGAGAGCGAGTGGGATTGGTGGCGAGACAGTGATAGCGGCCGTCTTCACCAAGCCATACGGTCGGGTCTGGCCAGTTTCCTCGCCAAACGGGATTTGTGAAGTTCTGTGCCATAGCTGAACTCGACCACAGAATCGCCAGCAAAAGTGAGAGTGTGCGGAACATGATTTCTTATACCTTATTATATTATATAAAGCCGCACAAAGTTACGAATTTCCTCTGAAACCTGCAAAGAAAACGACGGAAAATAGAGCCGCCAAGGCCTTATGACGTGAAGAATAGCATTTTTCGGCAGGTTATTTTTGTAAGTTCGGCAAGAAAAGTGTAAATTTGCAAGCAAATAAAGCAAAGTCCATAACCATTATGACGAACAATCCTAAACTTTCATTCTTCCATTTTCTCATTCTTTTATTTTTCGTGGCAACCTTGCCCCTGAATGCAGAAGATGTGATTAATCCCGTGGCAGACCCAGCAGCGGTTGTCACCTCGGGCAATGCCCGCTTCACGGTTCTCACGAGTCAGATGATTCGCATCCAGTACAGCTCGACCGCCCAGTTCGAGGACAGAGCGACCTTCAGCATCGTGAACCGACGTTTGCCGGTGCCTGAGTTTACAACCGAAACGAGCGACGGCTACCTCTATATCAGGACATCTGATTTGGAACTCCGCTACAAAGAGGGTAGCGAATTCAACCCAGCCGACAAGAAACCTGATAACCTGATGGTCACGTTCCAGCTGAATGGAAGGAACGTCATATGGTATCCCGGCAAGGACGACTCGATGAATTTGCTCGGAACCTGTCGAACGCTCGATACAGCTTGGGGCGACAATGCTCGAAATAGGCTGGAGAAAGGCCTCCTCTCGCGTGCCGGTTGGAGCATCATCGACGAGAGTCCCAGCATGCTCAGAGGCGACGGAAGCTCTACCTATGCCTTCGAACCTAAGGAGGATGGCATTACATGGTGGGCAAATCCCGTTGACAAGACTGCCATTGACTGGTATTTCCTCGGTTATGGCCACGAGTACAAGAAGTGTATTCAGGACTATACAAAGGTTGGCGGACGCGTGCCTCTGCCCCCGAAATACATCCTCGGTTACTGGTACAGCCGCTATTGGGCATATACCCAAAGCGAGTTTCAGCAGATAGTTCGAGATGTGGAGAACTATGACATCCCGATGGATGTGCTCATCATGGACATGGACTGGCACAAAAGCGGATGGACAGGATGGAGCTGGAACACCAATCGCATTCCTCAACCAAAGCAGCTCATCAACTATATTCACAGTCATGGATTGAAGACCGCACTCAACTTGCATCCTTCGGATGGCGTTGGAACTCATGAAGACTATTATAGGGCTTTGGCCAACGACCTTGGCGACAACTCCGGACAGACCATAAAGTGGAAGGTCGAGGACTATACCTTCATGAAGAACTTCTTCAAGGACATCATTCGTCCTCACGAGCAGGAAGGCGTCGATTTCTGGTGGCTCGACTGGCAGCAAGCCTTGACCGTCGGCAAACACGGACAGGAGAAGAACTACACGCCGGCAGACGGCTCGGAAACTCTGGGCGAGACCTTCTGGTGCAACCATACGTTCTTCGAGGATATGCAAAAGAACAGGCCCAACCTCCGTCCCGTCATCTATCACCGATGGGGAGGCCTTGGCTCACACCGTTACCCCATCTGCTTCTCCGGAGATACATGGGCTGCATGGTCGATGCTCGGTTATGAAATATACTTCACAAGCAATGCGAGCAATGTCCTCTATGCTTATTGGGGACATGACCTCGGCGGTCATCAGGGTGGCAACAATGACCCGGAACTCCTGCTTCGCTGGCTTCAATTCGGTGCCTATACGCCCATCTTCCGCACACATGCAACCAACGACAGCAAGTTGGAACGCCGCATCTGGAAGTACAGCAACTTCGAGCAGCTTCGTGAAGCCGTTCGCCTTCGCTATCGCCTCTTCCCATATCTCTATACTGCCGCAAGGGAAACCTACGATACGGGCATCGGCATGAACCGTCCCCTCTATTATGATTATCCTGAGGAGAGCAATGCCTATATCTACGAGGACGAGTATATGTTCGGAAACGACATGCTTGTCGCACCCATTTACACGCCTCAAGTGAATGGCTATTCTGGTCGTATGATATGGTTCCCCAATGGTAAATGGTGGGACGTCACAAGGTCTCGACTTGTTAGTGGCAACCAAGCCTACTATAGCGTCTATACGCTCGATGAGTTCCCTGTGTTCTATCGTGCCGGCAGCATCATTCCTTTCTACCCTGTTCGCCGTACTGTAGTGAACGATCCGGGCGAGATTATTCTTAAGGTCGTGCCTGGTGCAAATGGTACCGGCAAGTTCTACGAGGATAGAGGCGAAGGTCAGGAATACAAGGCAGATGCTTGGACGATGACAACCTTCGTGCAGAACCGTTCGGAGAATAACGTTTCGCTGACCATCAGCCGACGCAATGGCAGCTTCGAAGGTATGCCGACAGAACGGAAATGGACTGTCGAGTTCCTCGGAACGCCCGCCTCTTTCATTCGTGAAGGCATTACGGTCAATGGCAATGCCGTTGACGATTCGGCCATCTCATATGACGAAGAGACTAAGACCCTCACGATTACCGTCAGCACAAACAACCTGTCTGCACCTATCACAATCAATGTTCCACTTAACGAAATAGCATAACATGATGAAACGTACGATACTATTCTATATTCTTTGTTCCCTGATTCCTGCACTTTCGACACAAGCCCAGACTCGTCTTTTCGTGCGAGGCTCTGCTGTGCCTGGCGGAATACAACAGCTGACTCGCTTCTCGACAAAGGAATCCAACAAGTTTACTTTCAAGTTCCACGGTAAGTTGCTTCCCGGTGACCTCTATATCACGACAACAGATATCCCGAGAACCTCTTCCTATTATTATGCCCCCAAACAGGTTGATGCCAGTATCGTTACAAGTGGGACGGGCTATGCGCAGCAGCGCGACAGTGTTGGTGCTGAATGGGCTGTACTCTTCGAGGCAGACAATTACCGCTTCACTGTAGATGTCACGAATAAGCAAGTCAGTGGCGAGCTCTTCGTTAGATGGTACGAGGCATGGATATGTGGTGGATGTGTCGAGGACGAACAAGGCAAGGGCATCTCTGGTCAGGAAGGTCATTGGCAGATAACTGCTGGCAAGCAGATGGAGCAGAATTGGGAAGACCCTAATGTCTTCGAGTGGACAGGTCTGCTTAAGGCTTATAGTTACAATCAGGAACCCAAGCGCTTCAAGATAAATGGACAATATGGCTGGGGGCCTAAGGTGCTGCATCCCTTCACTCAGGATGCACCTATCCTCACGGCAAAGCAATTGTGGTACAACGGCTCGGAAGACTACAAATGGGTCATTAATAAAGATGGTTATTATCACATAAAGGTTAACGTTTTCAAAGAAACAATTGAAGGCCAATATCTGGGTACAGAGGAGAATCCTGACGGCATAGATGACCTTAATGATCTAAAGGAGTCTAGAGCCACCATCTACAACCTCGCCGGCCAGCGCCTGAGCAAACCTCAGCATGGCTTGAACATCATTGGAGGCAGGAAGGTCTTAATCAGGTAACTTACGGATACATTATTTAATATATACATTATGAAACTTAAACTTTATGCTTTCGCTTTTGCCGCGACATGCAGTATGCTGCTCCAGGCACAGCAGAGCTATATGGCATCGGCAGATGTTGCTGTCTTTTATCCCGTTAGGTACGACGCTGCAGCCCATAGTCCGTCACCTATCTTTATTCGTGAACTGGCTCCACAGGGGGCAGTAAGTCCTGCTTGGAAACTTCGTCCGGCATTTTCAACGGAGGATGGCAAGAGCGTCGTTCGCATTAAGGTGGATGCAGATGCCGACCTTTATGGCGGCGGCGAGGTTTGGGGACCTTTGCGTCGTAACGGCAAGACCATCGAGTTCTGGAATGTCGATACGCCTTGCTATGGCGTGGATGGCGGTACTCATCTTTATCAGAGTCACCCTTGGGTTCTCGGTCTTCGCAGCGACGGTACAAGCTTTGGCATTATTGCCGATAATACGTGGCAGGCGACGATGACTACCGATACGGAGATTGTGTTCCGTAGCTCGGGACCAGCCTTCCGTATGGTCATCATCGAGAAGAACTCGCCTCAGGAGGTGATGCAGGAACTTGTGAACCTTACCGGCAACATGGAGATGCCGCCCCTGTGGTCGCTTGGCTACCAGCAGTGCCGCTACAGCTACCATCCCGACACGCGCGTCAAGGAGATTGCAGACACCTTGCGCTACCACAAGATACCAAGCGATGTCATCTGGATGGACATCCATTACATGGACCAGTACAAGATATTCACCTTCCATCCGCAGGAGTTCTCGCAGCCCAAGGCACTCAACGACTACCTGCACAGCAAGAACTTCAAGAGCGTCTATATGATTGACCCGGGTGTCAAGGCACAAGAAGGCTATTGGGTTGACGACCAGCTCATGGCTAACGGCTATGCCGTTCTCGATGAAGAGGGCAAACCTTTCGTCGGAAAGGTATGGCCGGGCGACTGTCACTTCCCCGACTTCACGCGTCCCGAGGTGCGCTCCTGGTGGAGCACGCTCTATCCTCCCTTCATGGCGCAGGGCGTGGATGGCATCTGGAACGACATGAACGAGCCGGCAGTCTTCGAGGGGCCTCGCTCCTCAATGCCCATCACTAACGTGCATAAAGGTGGCGACGGCTTGCGCCAGGATACACATCTGCGTTATCATAACGTATATGGACTGAACATGGTTCGCGCCAGCCGTCAGGGCTTGCTCTTGGCGAACCCCACGAAACGTCCCTTCATCTTGAGCCGAAGCAATTTCCTCGGCGGTCATCGCTATGCGGCAACTTGGACGGGCGACAACTATTCCAATTGGGAACAGTTCATGGCTTCCATCCCGATGTCTATTACGCTTGGTCTGAGCGGACAGCCCTTCAACGGTCCTGATATGGGTGGCTTCTGCGGAGACAGCAATGGCAAGCTCGTCGCCAACTGGACGGCAGTAGGCGTCTATTTCCCGTTCGTCCGTAACCATTGCATTGATGGCGGACGAGCTCAGGAGCCTTGGGCTTTCGATCAGGAATGCCTCGACGTTTGCCGCACCGCCATCAATCGCCGCTATCGCCTGATGCCATACGTCTATACGCTCTTCCAGGAGGCAAGCAAGGATGGTATGCCCGTGATGCGTCCCGTCTTTATGGCTGACACTAAGGATAAGAGCTTGCGTGCTGAAGAGAAGGCTTTCATGTTGGGTGGTGACTTGATTATCATTCCTCGTTGGGCAGGCGATGCCAACCTCCCCAGCGGTGACTGGGACATCCTTCCTCTCGAGGACAAGGATGACGGCTTCCAGCCTTATCTGGCTCAGCGTCCTGGCTCAGTCATCCCGATGGGAAACCTCTATCAAAACACGGTGGAGATGAAGTCCGACAGCCTTACTCTGCTTGTCAATCCTGATGCAGAGGGTAGGGCAGAAGGTCGTCTCTATGAGGATGATGGCGATGGCTTTGCCTATCAGCAGGGCAACTTTGCCGAGTACACGCTGCAGGCTGTTACGGAAGGAAAGAAACTGACTGTAAGCATCAGCAAGGTTGGTGGCAAGGCAGCTGAGAAGCAGCGTACCCTTCGCGTCGGTATTGTATGCGACGGAAAAGTAACCTACAGCCCTTGGACGGCGGGCAATTCCGTCACGATGAAGACTGCAGCGGACAAGCAACTCAACATAGACAAACGTAAACTCACGTTCCCTCAAGTCCCAGAACTGGAGAAATAGTGCTGCACAATCTGATGTAAAGCCTACTCTGTCCTCATCCCGTCGATGGAGTAGGCTTTATTGTCTCGAATAATATAAAGGTGTTTGCCCAGGATGACTTTGCGAGCGCCTGTTCCCTTTTCTTCTTCGACATCCTTTATACCGACAGCCAGGCCGGAGACGAGGCTATTCAAGCCTGGTTCTCTATTGACGAACCAGTTATAGACCAACTGTGCCTGCATGTCCACGTCGAAGATGCTGACGTCGTAGCCCCAGCGCTTCGCATGCAGAGGGTAGGAGCGCTTCAGCCCTTGACCCAATGCCGATGAAGGGAATGCCAGGGCGAGTTGCCTCATTCGTTCCATTATGCCGGCCTCTGAGACGCGATTCCATTCCTCCAGGTATGTCTCGATGAAGTCCGTGCAGTGCTCATTGGCAAACAGGCGTGATATGAAGATGCCCCGTTCGGTATGTGTCCTGGACCACTTCTCAGGATATCTCATAGAGGAGTCCATGTCCCATCCGACGGGCATCCGCATCAGCGACGATGGCTCCGTGTTTTTCCTGACAACAAAGATGTTGGAACCGGCGGCATCGTAGGTGCCGAGGAGGTCGTGCAGCAGTATCCATCGAGCGACGGAGCGCACGTCTATCACTTCGGAATAGTTGCCATCAGCGACGGAGGTCTCCAACCTCTCAATGTCGCTGCGTATGTTTGCCTCCTGTTCTTCAGTGAGGTCTTCGGGGTCAGGGTATTTGAGCGTCCATTGCATGAAGTCGATCAGTCGCGACGGAATGGAGAACGGCTCGTTCCAGAAGTAGGCATTCAGCTCGATGATGTAGCCCTCGTCCTTATCTACGTCGATGCGGCAATCCTTGTCGCGTCTCACATTCTCCGAGAGGATGTATAGGCCGCGATAGTCGTTGTTGACGATGACATTGACGTATTCTATCCTGGGCGCAAACTCCATGCCAATCATCTTCTCCATCTGATAGATGAATGCCGTACGTATGGAAAAAGAGCAGTTGAGCAGTACCCAGTGTTTGCTTCTCCGGTCCGTATCGTCGTCTTCGGGCGTGATGATAAGGTCTGCCTTCTTCTCAAGTGTCAGTTTGAAGGGCTTGTTGGCATAATGATAAGCCGAGGTGTTGCCTCTGTGCTTAATTGTCATGCCAGACACTTGGTCCTGATATTCACCGCTGTCATACCAAAGGGTGTCGGAACGGTATATCTGAATCCGTCCGTTCTTGGGTACGATGTTTGTGATGCTCGCACCGACGTAAGAGCCGTCTGGGTGCATGACATTGGTTGACGTCGGTTCCTCTCCACCCACTGTCGTTATGCAAATCAGCGGCAGTCCCAAGTTTGAATACTTCTTCCGAACCTCCTCGGAGGTCTGGGCAAAGCAGAAGCTTGGCAGAGTGAATAGTATAAGGAGAAGAAGAAGAAGTCTCGTCATTGCGTTATTTATTATCTCACCCTCTTCCCGTCGAAGGAATAGGTGTTGCCGTTGCGGGTGATGTAGTGAAGAATTGGGCTATTCTTGCTGCAAAGATACACAAAAATCCATGATTTCCCCACTTCCTTGATTGTTAAAACTCGTTAACGCCCACTGAAAATGTAAATAATTTTTACTCTGCGATGCGTTTTAAGCGCGTTTTTCGGCCTTTGTGGCACTTTTGTCCACAAGAGTCGAGAAAATGGCTTAAATCAAATGGTTGCTGATAGTCAGCATGTTACAAAGGCGATTTTTGTCCCTCTTCAGCGAGGTGTTACTGATAATGCGTAGTTTGGGATAGCAAAAAGGTGTTTGGGGTCACAAAATCGTCATAGAGAATTTGCCAACGCACTATAGGGGAATTACCAAGATAACACGGGGCGTTGACAATTCCCCTATAGGGCGTTTGTCGATGACCTACTTTGTGTCGGTCGATTCGCCGTAGTTGGCTGGTTAATTCTGTAAAGAATTTTTACAGGGGAAGTCTTCTATCCGTGGCGGGCAAATATGCGCCTGAGCTTGCTGTCGTAGATGAGGGATACCAGCGATGCGGGCATGAGGCGGAAACACATGCGCATGAAGGAATAGATGTACTTGTAGCTGAACCTGCCATAGAGCCTGCTTATGCCGTCGTTGTAGGCAAGGAACTCGCTCCATGCCTTCTCTCGGCTTCTTCGTTGCATGACTGATGGATTGCGCCGGAATTCCAGCAAGACATCCTGCAGACTGTTTATCACCCGTCCGCCTGCAGCTGCATCGTACCACATCGTCACATCCTCGCAGATATGATATTTGCTGCTGTATCTGTAGCCTGCCTTGAAGAATGATGAACGATACATCACTGTGGGATGTGCCAGAGGCGATGCCTTGTACATCGTTCGCAGCACCTCCTGCATCGTGCGGGGGTAGCGGCAGACGGTCGAGAGAGTGCCTTCGTCGTTGAACTCGCGTATGGACCCGCCCAATATGTCCACCTCGGGGTGTTCGTCCATATATTGTTCTTGAAGCATGAACCTGTCGGGAAGGCTGATGTCGTCACTGTCCATGCGTGCAATGAGGTCGCCGTGAGCTACTTCAATTGCATCGTTCAGGGCTGCTGCCAGACCTTCGTTCACGGGCTTCTCTATGACGACGAGCTTGCTTTCCAGTATCTCTTTCCATGCATCCACTACACTGCAGAGTCCCGTTGTGAGCGGTCCGTCTTCCACCAGAACAATCTCGTCGGGCTTGCGCTTCTGGTCGTCCCAGATGCTTCTCAGTGCCCTGTCGAGGTACGCGGGTTTCTCTCCTTTGTAAGTGGCTATGATGACAGAAATATGATGTGCGTTCATGCGTCCTCCTTCCTATATCTAATCTTTCTTATCCAGTCAATGCCTGTCAGACGGAGTGCCTTCTTGACTGTCTGCGTGCATACGAGGAAGCCGTAGAAGGTATATGCCTGAAGCCACGAGCCGCCGTTCCCGCGGATGAGGGCCACATACTCCTTCCTCTTCTTGAAGATGCTTTCGTTGGTGGCACCTCCCAAGCGGAACACTGAGACCAGTTCCGGAACATGCTTGAATTTCATGCCTGCAGAGGTAGCTCGCATGAACAGGTCGAGGTCCATAGTATAGTGAAGCGACGTGTTGTAGCCGCCCAGCCGTTCGTATGTCTTTCTGGTGACGAACACGCCCTGATGCCCAGGCCTGCGGAAGAAAGGCATGAGGGGGAAGTGAGTTGACGGGTGTTGTACGCGCTTCTCGCCAGTCCTCGTGTCCAGCAAAAGGAGGTCGCAGCTGTAGATGTCCGTCTCCTCGTCGTAGTATGCAGCCACCTTCTCCAAGGCTCCAGGCAATAGCTGGTCATCGGAATTGATGCATACGATGAGGTCGCCTGTGCTGTGCGCAATACCTTTGTTGAAGGCATCGCTGATGCCGCGGTCAGGTTCGGAGACATAGAATGAGATGTGGCTGCGGTATCTGTCGATGATATTCTGTGTGCCGTCGGTGGAGCCTCCGTCGATGACGACGTACTCCATGTTCTTGTAGTCCTGTGTGGTTACGCTCTTGAGCGTTGCCTCTATCGTGGCAGAACTGTTGTAGGATATGGTGATGACGGTAATCCTTGGGATGGTCATAGGTAGGTCAGTATTTGTTGAAAAGTAGATTGATCCAAAAGAGCAACTGTGTTGTGCGGTCTGCGCAGCGCAGGCTCCTGGATGTCAGCATCCTTAATCTTTTGGTCACACTCGTCTTTCCCTCGAGGAAGAGCGTGAGCAATTCGGCATTGGGAGCGGTGAGCTTGTCGTGGTAGCCATTGGAGAGTTCACGGGCCTGCAGGTATCGTTCGTCGTTCTTGGCGGTAAACCTTTTGAACCGCTTCTTCCATTCGTATGCAGCTCCCTGTCCAAGCCCCACAGTGTTGTTGCCATGTTGTCTGTAGAACATATGTGGAATGGGGTCGAAGTGGACGAAGGCACCTATGCCGAGCGCGATGGAATATATCCAGATGTCGTGCATAGGCATTATCTCGGGCATGAAGTGACCCACGGCCTCACGCATGCGGTGGTTCATCACCATAGTACAACCTCCTATGAACTTGTATATGAGCGACTCTCCAAATGTCAATTTAGGGTGTATTATGACGCTTGGTATATTGTTCAGTCCTGCATCGACGAGCTGTGTCTGCGAGAAATATAGTGCCGGCTCGCTTTCGTGACCTTCCAACGAGGTAATGGCGGCGAAAAGCTTATCGTCCATCCATTTGTCATCCTGGTCAGAGAAAGCGTAGAAGTCGCTTGCAGGGGCATTTTGCAGCAGATGCATGAAACTGCGTGCCGGGCCGAGATTGTTACCGCAGTAGTAGTCGAGCCGCCCGGATTCCTTATACTCGTCGAGTATCGTCAGGGTTGCATCGGTTGAACCGTCGTCCCTGACAAGAAGACTTACCTCCACGCCCCGCTGCCCAAGGATGCTGTCTATCTGCTCCCTTAGGTATTTCTCCCCATTGTATGTTGACATCAAAACGAGTACTTTCATGTATCAATTCGTAGTTAACAATGCACGATTCCAGATTTGAAGTAGGCCTTCAGGTAGCGGAGTGTGCGCTGCCTGATGGTATGCGAGATGGTAGGCCGCAGCGTTGATACTGTCAGGGCAAGTGTGTCCGTCCAACTGTCCCTTGGATAGGCAGCAGCACATTGCAGGTATATGCAGAAGCGTTGAAACACCTTCTCTGGGTCAGTGTCAAGGCCTGAGTAGCTCTGTTGGCATACGAGGTCTGGCATGACGTAGAAGGTATTGTAGTGCTTGCGGTATTTCTCGATGAAACGTATGTCTGAGAAGTCAAGCCACACCGGTTCGTCATATCCGCCTGCCTTTATAAAAGACTTGACGCTGACAAGTAGTCCGCTGTTGATGGGGCAGGCATCCTTGAAAGCTATGGTGCCCGTGGGTGCGGAGTTCTGAAGGTGCGATGTCTTCATCCTGTAGTGCGTTGGCGAGAGGTACTTGCCGCCATTCACCATGTGTCGCGGTGCAATCATGTCTGTCTCGGGATGAGTGGCCATGGCACTCTCATACTTGTCTATGGCATCGGGCGGGAACGTTGTGTCCTGGTCGAGCAACAGCAACCATTCGTAGCCTTTTGCTTCCGCATAGCGGCAGGCGGTGTTGTAGGCGCGACCAAGTCCGCCGTTCGACGGGTCGTGGACATAATGTGCTATGCCCTGAGGAGGCGTATGGGGCGAGGGCGAGTTGTCGTAGATGAACAGATGTTGCAGCCGTTCTTCGTGACCTGCAAACAGCGTCCGCATGGCCTCTGCTTCAGCAGCTTCCCTGCCATATATCACCAGTATGTATAGAACCGACGGCATTGCAATTATTTACGGTTATTTGTCCCTCAGGATGAGTATATCTCCTGCTCCGAGTATGTATACATTCTTTACCGACTCAGTTTTCAGGTTCTTGAGTATCCGTACTAGATAGTCGCTAGGACGAATGCCTACAGTTACATTCTTGTCAGCACTTTTATTGACGAAGCATGTGTAGCGCTTGTCTCCTTTTGTGAAGTGCGACACAACGACTTCGCCATTGCTACACTTCCGGTGTTCGATGCTTGTCACTTTACTTTGCCAGAAAAGGCTTGCCACAGGCTTCAACTCGGCGTTCATCTTCTTGACAGTCTTATATGTCTTGCCTTTCTTGCCATTGCTTAGTAGGGGCCCGTCGTGGAAGTCGTAGCTCTTAGTGGGCTTTGGGGTGGCATAGGAGAAATAGCTGATGCCTTGTGCTCCATATGCAAGGTTGACGTAGCATTGCAGTCGCAGATGGGCAAGGGTAGGCATCGGATAGGGCCCGTGTGGCACACAGAGGACATAGGCCCAGAAGGGCTTGCCGGTACGTTGACTCTCGCTTCGGATCTCATCAAGGGTGGCATACCACTGGCCGTCGGCCACCTTTCCACCTTTCCGTACGGGGTAGAAATCGTAGGAAATCTGCGGTTGCTTTATCTTGGAGAAGGCTTTGACGTATTCTGGATATCTTTTTACTCCAATATCGTCGAGTAGCCATTGGCCTGCGTTGGGAAAAAGATTGATGTAGCACTGCCCCTCTGGATGTAGCCTGGATATGCGCTGCTGCAAATCGTGCAGTTCTTGCCAACGCTTCATCTTCGGTTCGTCGGCCAGGATGTATTGCCAAAGGGCAGGATGGTCCTTGATGGACGGCACGATGGTCTCTGGCCGCTTCTCAATTTCTACATTGAATATGAGTACTTTCAACCCATGGGCTTCTGCTACGTTGAGAGCCTTGTAGATGTTCGGGGTGGATTTTGGCCATACCATTATGGCATTGAAACCAGCCTTCCGTATGCCGTTGAAACGGGTGTGGTCATAGAGCTCTGTTGGTAAAATGTCGGCGATGATGGGAAACCCCTGCGGCTCGCTTGCCCGTGTCGTCTGCAAGGATAAGATGCTTAGAAATGTCAGTATAAGTCGTGCCTTCATATCGTTGATTAAGTTTAGTGGAAATATATCTCGTTTATCATATGCACGATATAATGGAAGAGGCAAAAAGCAGCTAGTCCTATGCGAGCTACATAGCGAGGGCGTATGATGTAGAGAAGACAGGTAAAGGTGAGTGCATCGAATGCGCCAAAGAGATCGTGGAGGCGCTTGCCGAGCACTTCGATGTCAGCGAAAAGAATAAGGTAGCCCATCTCGAGAGCGAGCACTTTGATGAGTATTGGGGCATAGCGGCAGTGGCGATGGATGGTCTCGTAGAAGAAAATGAAGACATAGAGCATGACAATTTCTGCCAGAAACGTGATTTGCTTATACGGTACGTATTCCTGAGCAGCACCTGTTTCGCTGACTTCTTTATAGTGTTCCAACTTGCCTTCAATTGCTTCTCCCGGAATAAGGTTGACGGCTCCGAAGCCAGCCAGATAGAGCAGTATGCAGATAGGTATGCTGACGCCGAGAATCCATTTCCAGTATTTGCCTATTTCCATGTTTCCTACAAAGAGGATGGGCAGGAAGGCCAGGCTGGAGTAGTGGAAAAGGGTGGCAGTAAGGAAGAGAATGGTTGCCCATAGATACCGACCTTCTTGTAAGGGTATCATTGACCAAAGAAGAAATGCCACAGCCGCGCCACTACGTATCTGTACAACATCTTGCATGGGATAGTAGATGCCTATATAGACAATCATGGCGGTGAAGACGAAGGGGGTGAGCTTCCAGAAGAGTGTCAGTTTAATGGGTATGGCTATCAGAGCATAGGTGAAGAACATGGCGATGACACCAAAGCCCAGCGAGATGTAAAGCCGACTGAGATATATGTATGTGGGTTCCGTCATGGTCTCAATGATGATGTTGTCGTGGAAATAGAAGTACTTCTCGTAGCCGGCTGCATCTGCTGTTGTCATGGGCTTGAATGTTGCGATGCAGATGAGGGCGATGCAGATGGAGAATAGAAGAATAAATTTCTGCCACGCCGACATATGGTCTTCCAGGAATGAAAGGCCAGTGACTATAGCGAATATCGACAGAATCAGTATGTCCATTTGACGCTTAGGTTCTCCAACTTTGGTCGGTAGAGAGAATATATGCAGAGCAGAGAAAAGCGACGAAGGCCATGATGAAGATGGTGATGAAAAGTCGCTTGGGGCCAGCGGGCTTTTGTGGTACAGATGCTCCCTGTAGGACAGTGATGACTGGAGTAGCTTCCTGTAATTTGGCTTTTGCAGCTTCCAATTTTTGAGAGGCAGCGGAAAAAGTCTGATATTTCATCGTCTTGTCATTGTTCAGCGCTTCCAACTGTGCCTTGGCTGTTTCGTTGATGATGTCCCAATTAGCATCTACAGCGGACACATACCGTCTGTTACTTGCCTCGTACTCATCCCTCGTTTGTGTGTAGATGCGTTGAGCATACTCTAAATCGTTTCGGGCTTTCTTTGTTCGGTAGTCCATAATAAACTCCTGTAGTTTGTTGCTAACTGTATCTGCAATCAAAGCACAAACTAGTGGGTCGAAGTCGTTGACTGTAACGGTAATGACACCTGTCTTTCTGTCGTAATTGTAATTGATTTTTCCTGCAATAGCTCCAGCAATGCTATGTTGTCTCTCTGTAAGCAGGAAACTGGTAGAGTATTTCTTTCCTCTTGCTCCAGAGGTGTTTGTCTCAGCTTCTTTCGACTTCATCATCTTCTGAAGCTTCCCAATGAGGTTCATATACCAAGAACTTTTGCTGTGTTTCAACAAGTAGTCATAATATGTTGCGTTCACCGAACCGTCCAAGGTAGTGATTTCAACAGGGAACATTGATACAATGAAGTCTTTTGATTTCATCAGGTCGGGGTACATGTTAGGCGAGATTGCATCGTTGGTTGATTGTGGCTCCCCAAAGCCGAACGAACTCAGGATAGAATTCATACCTCCACTGCCAGCTTCAGGAGCCAGCATGACCTGACAGGTGTAATAGCGTGGTATAGTGAATACAAATATTAGAGAAAAAATGATAACTCCTGCCATACAAATGGCAAATAGTTTCCTTTTCTTCAGAAGCACTGGGACGATTTTTGTCAAATCCAGCATATTGTCTTTCTTTTCTTCCATGACTATGGGCATTGGATGTTATGCTCAATGTTTTATCTTCTTATTGCACTAATGATAACGGCACCGACAGTGGAAAGTGCGCTGACACCTGCCAAAGCGACGGATGCTTTCTGCGTGTCAACTGTTTTTTCGGGTTTCGTGGGGATGACGATTTCGCAGCCAGGGCGAACTCGGCCATGATATAGGCGACTTACTTGCCCATTTGCATAGATGATGAATGCTTTGCTGCGTTGCCCTTTACTGCTTGTGCCGCCAGCTTGGTTGATGTAGTATGAAGCAGACTTGTCCTCGACATATGGCACTGTGTTTGGGTAAAGCACTTCTCCGCTGATTCGAACAGTGTTGTTGTATTGCGGAACAATTATTTGGTCACCGGTTCGTAAGACGATATCCTTGGTGCTGCCGGGTTTTTTCATTGCTTCAACTAAGTCAATACCTACAGCATACCTGTCCTTGATTGTGATCTTCTCAACATCAACAGTGTCTGCGCTGTGGGCTATTTCCAAAAGCTGCAAAGAGCGTTCCTTTTCGTTTGCGCTTATGGCTCGGGTAAAACGTGCTCCTTCAGCAAAACCTGCTTCTGTCAGTCCGCCTGCACGTTTTATCAAGTCGCTAAGACGGTCTTTCCTGCTCTGGAGGCTGTAGTTTCCGGGGTACTTGACTTCGCCACCAATATGGACGATGGCAACATCGGCAAACTCAGGATTCTTCTTAATGGTAATCACATCATAGGGTTTCAATGCAAAGTTTTGTCCTTCTTTTACCATGAGTCCATTTTCGATATTGAAAGTATAAATCTTAGCTTTTTTGTTATATGTGGAATCTCGTTCGTCAGTGTATTGTAGACGGCGTGCAATTTCGATATTGGTAAGGAGAGCTTCTTCTCTTAATCCACCTGCAGCTACGATGGCATCTTCGAGAGTCATATTCTCGACATAAGGAAATGCACCTTGTTTTGCGAGAGGGCCATGTATATAATACTTGCGAGCTCTTGTTATTTCCTCGTTTGACGAAACAACCAGTGAGTCTTCGTTTTCCAGTATGACATCGGGAACGTTGTTGTTCATGATGCCTGCAAGGTTAATGCTCATCGCTTTACGGGTGCGGTTCTCGTTCATGCGGAAGAGGACGACAAGATTGGTGTAGGCATTCTCCATAACACCTCCAGCTTTCTCTACGAGGGTGCGTACGCTGTTGCACTCGTTGGAGATGGAATAGTGTCCGGGATAGAAGACGGCACCAGTGACTTCTACCATATTCTGGTATCGGTCGATGATGTTCTTGACGTTGACACTATCGCCATCCTGAACAGCGAAGGAAGCGAAATCCCATTCTTCAACGGAGTGAACGGTGAGTCCCTCGTTAGTCTTGCGTTCTACGCTGATGATGTTCTTGTTGGCGTCGCTATTGAAACCTCCTGCATACTCGAGCAGGGCTTTGACGGTTTCTCCTTCTTTCATTTCATAGAACATGGGTCGCTTGATGGCGCCGCTGATGTTGACAAGGGCGTCGTAGGCTCCTACGATGATGGCGTCGTTGTCCTGAAGCATTACATTGCCGGTAAGTTTACCGTTCAAGATGTAGTCATAGACGTCAATCTTCGAGATGATTCTTCCTCCGCGACTCACTTTGATGTTTCTGAGGGTGCCTATTTCGGTGACGCCTCCAGCTAGATAGAGTGCGTTGAAGACTGTGGAGAAGGCTGACAATGTGTATGTGCCTGGATTGATGACTTCGCCAAGAACGTTGACGATCACAGTGCGAGTCTGGCCGACGGTGAGTTTGATGCTGGAGCCTTGATAATGACCTCCCATCTTGCTGATTACTTTTGCTTGAGCTTGTTCTGCAGTCAAACCTGCTATTGCAACAGGACCTATCTTTTCAATAATGATGACACCTTCGGGAGAGATGGCATATTTCTGACTGCTTTGCGATGTACCATAGATGTCTATGAGGATTTCATCTCCAGGTCCGAGAATATAACCGGCTGGTGTCGCGATGTTCATGTTGGGCTCGAACGTCAGTTTATCGTTCTTGAAGATGTCGTGACCGAAGATTTCTTTGACGTTTGACACAACATCGGCAACGATGGCATCGTTGCTTCCGGAGGTCGATTGCGTGTCGCCGTTAGACTTTCGGATGCGGTCGCCAGCAGCTTGTGTAGAAGTGCTGGTTGAGCCTGTAACTCCGCTTTGAGCCTGAGCTGCATCGTATTGCTCCTTGAGTCGGATGAGCTGATCCCTCTTTACGCCTTTTCTTTGCAGGTCTAGAAGGATGGCAGTCTGGCTTTTTCCGGCTTCGTGCTGCTCTTGAACGTATTCAATTACTTCCTCATCTGTCATCTGTGCCGACACTTGGCCTACAACTAAGCAGGCAAGCATCAGAGCAATTAAAAATCTTTTCATGTATTGTATTTGTTTGTATTATTATTTCAGATCTTTGTGAGTGCCGGTTAGGGCAAAAGTGTTGCAAAGGTACACTTTTTTGTTTTATATAATAACGCACGCGAGCATACTTTTATTGTGTTTACAGCCACGAAATGAAAAAAACTCCAATTATTTTGCATATTTCGAAATTATTCGTACCTTTGCAGTCCATTTGACGATACACGTCACCAAGGGGCTGACTGGATTTGACAGCAGGATGAGGTGTTGTGTAAGCACGCAGAGAGTTGTTAGCCGCTCTCTATAATCCCTGACTTTCAACAATTTAATTGGCGCAAACAATTACGCTCTCGCTGCCTAGTCGAAGCACAGTAGACTACTGGCCTTATCTCGGCACCAGGTGCTGAGACGAGACATCGCTCAAAAGCTGTTGTTCCGAAGCGTTTGATAAAGCGGTGCTAGAAAATCGGAAATAGTCGTGGGAGACGTCTCTATCCTGTGGCGAAATTCTTAGAGAATAAGGCGACGATTGGTGGTCCAGGTCTTGTCGTTGCACGAAAATGAAGGCTGGAATAAGCGTGTAGAAAGCACAGGACGTCCCTGTTTGGACGAGGGTTCAATCCCCTCCAGCTCCACTATCGTTTTGCCCTCCGAGGATTTCACCCTCGTGAGGGTTTTTCGTTTTACTCAAGCGGCAAGCCGGACCAATCCCCTCCAGCTCCACTATCGTTTTGCCCTCCGAGGATTTCACCCTCGTGAGGGCTCGTTGTTTTCCTCAAACGACAAAGCAGCCAGAATTTTCGCTCTGGCCAAGTGTGATTCTTAATCGAGCATCTTAAACACGAGTAAAAGGTATCTTCTCTGATGAAACTTCCAGCGATAAATAAATGTATTCTGGGGCTGGACATGGTGGAAGTGCCATTTCAGGAAATCCACATTTCGTGTGTTGCGGTCTGGGGGGAACAGTAGTCCTGGCATGAGATTGTTTTTCCAGTAAACATACATGAGGTTGAATTGGTCCCTCTTCGTGTATTTCATGAATTCTGCCCACCACTCTTCTGAGATTTTCCTAACCTGTGGGTCAAGATGTTTCCTCAATATGAAGTTGTTCTCGAACAATCCCCAATGAGTAGGGAACCCGTTTCTTTTTAAATGCCAGTACTGAAGGAATGTTTTATATAACCCAGAACGACCTCCTAAATAGGCAAATTTTATTTCTTCATAGGTGCAGTCGCAAGGGGGAAGGCAATGAGTTACTTGGTAAATCTTTCCTCCTTCTGCTATTTTGCTATCGACTATTGAATAAAACTCCTTCTTCGTAATCTGAATGTTTGCATCCATCCACAAACTCCATTCGTAATCCTCGAGCGCTCTGTGCGGCAGTATCTTCACATAGCGTGATAACCTGGCTTTGTCTTTATGTTTGAAGGGGATTGGACGTATTTGCCAGACTCCAACTCTTTCCTCTTTTATGTCATTTGAGAAGCAGATGTAGTCATAGCTCTCATCAATAGCCAGAGGTTGTCGCAATACATCATAGTTGCCTACCAGGCATGTGTATATTACTTTCTTGTTCATATCGTCTTCTTTGATGGGAGTTTCAGCCATTTGCCGAACCTCAAGTCCCATTCTTCTGGCTCAAAAGGCGTGAAACCGCTTCCACTTGTGAAAGTCAGTTCTCCGAAGTATATCTTGCCATTTGCTTCATAGAAATCTACACGTAAATGAGGTATGCCTTGTGACAACCTTTCTGCCATTTCTTTCATTTTCTCAAAAGAATGTGGCTTTTCTGGAGGCGTGTCGGCATTAGGGTGGTGACCTTTGCGAATATCCAAATGGCGGTAGTCTGCGTCGAAGAAATCAAACGTAGTCTCTTTATCTCCTTGCCTGTCTTCTGCTATAAAGAGTGTTTTTACCTCTCCGTCAAAGCAGAAGAACTTGTAGTCGCGAAGTTCCTGAGTCTCCTTGTCCTCCAGATAGGCTTCTGCGATAATGCGGGGCTTTACGTTCTTGTAGGGCCATTCTCTGTTTTCCCAGAAGAAGTTCCGTTTAAGGCCTTTGTCAAGTATGGCAAAAGCTTTTTCCTTTTGAAATGTCTTCTTGTCCTTGCATATGGCAACGCTGCCGCTGTCGTGGGTACATTTGAGTACGAACTTGTCTGGCAGGGTATCCAGGTTGATCTCTTTTGAGCTATTATATACGGCCAGAGTTGGTATGATATATTCCTCTCCGATGATGTTTGCCACATATTTCTTGGCTTCATACTTATCGACCATTTGTGTGTATTGTGGATTGTGGTCATAAAGTTTGAGCCATTGCAGCTTTTCGCTGAAAGTCTGGGGACATTCCAGATTCAGTTCTGAGCCCATAAGTTTGCGGAAGAGGATTTTGAGGTACTGTTTATCGGAAAATAGCTTCGGATACCTCAATGCAAGAGCAAACTGTAGTTCCTGCGGGTTATGCAAATAATATATAAGTCTTGAAAAGTTCATTTCTCTGTATTGTGTGTGATGTAATGCTTTATGTGAGATGTGATGATGCCTCTTTCTTCCTTGTAGAGTCCTACGTAATAAATGGATAAGGCCATAAACAGGCAGGCTATCACGAAGTTCGTTATGTGCCACAGATTGTGCTCGATGTTGATACATTCTGAAACTAGAATATATGCCACACCACATATGAATACGCCGAGAGGCTTCATGTAAGACTTCTGCACAAAGTTTCCGAGGTCAAACTTTATGTACCGATGCAACAGATATATTTGGTTGAAACGGCTGATGGCATCTGCTATAAAGTATGACAGGATAACGGTATATGGCGGGAACCCTGCTTTGTACAGGCCAATACTGATGAGGAGCGCCAAGACGTATAACACGGTGAATTGTATGGTGAACCATTTCAGCTTCCCCGTTCCTCGTATGAGCTGAGTGATGCCGCCAGATGTTGCAGACACCAAAGCTACCAGCAAAGTGCATTTACAGAATGTGACGGTGCTGTCGGGCATGTTGTCTCCTAACCATAGATGTAGGAGGAAAGGCAGCTCGCAATAAATGGGGAACAGCAATAGCAGCGTCAACAAAATGCATATTCTGCAAGTGGAAGATGCCAGGAAGACTGTTCTGTCCATGTTTCCACGACTGACATTCTGGGTGATTTGGGGCGCTGAAGCAATGTCGAAGTTGCCGACAAAGGTCGTGATGTAGCTCTGCACAGCATAGGAGATGGCATAGGCTGCATTGATTATTGTGCCGAAAAAGTAATTGATAACCATGTTGCTGCCCTGGTTTCTGAACAACAAAGCTGCGGCACCTAAAAGGCTGTAATTGTTGAAGATCAGTATCTCCTTGTATTTGCCTTTGTCTTTTATGAGGTTGAACTTCGTGATGGAGGGCCATTTCTTGCAGGCCAGAAGGTAATAGGAGAATGACATCAAGGCCGTTACAAGTGCCATGCTTAGGGCATAGAAGCGCAGCAGATTGCCGCCATAAAGCGAGAGGGCCAGTATCAGGGCGAACTTCGCGATTGCCGCCAAGATGTCGAATATTGCTATGGTTCGAAAGTCTTCGTGCACGATGAAGAGGCTGTTGTAAGGTACACTTATCAGGCTCAAACATGTAACAATCGTGGAGACTTGAAAGACGAATATCGCGTCTGACTCCTTGCCTGCAGCAACATTCAGGTAATTATTAATGTAGTAAACACCTATCGACTCAAGTATCAGCAGGGCTACGATGGCAAAACAGATATGAATGGCAAGGCTCATGTTGAAGATGCGATTGACGTTGCCATCCGATTTGCCCTGTTCGTAGTTGATGAAACGAGTCGTGGTGTTGTAGAGGGCACTCGTGATGAAGGAGAACATGATGACGGTTGCGCCCACAACATTATAGAGACCGTAGTCGGATGCACCAAGGGCAGCAAGCACAAAACGCGAAGACAGCAGGCCTAGGAATGTGGTGATTATCAGCCTGACATATACAATGAGCGTGTTCTTCGCTATTCGTTTGTTCTCTTCTCTCATAGAGTCTTTCTTGTATTCTTTGGAAGCATGGCGCGCTTTTAATGCGCGGAGCTTGGAGTAATTGCTTTGTTCAGTCAGGCAAAGATACGTAATTTTTCTTTATGAAGGATTATTTCTGCTGTTTTTTTATTTTGAATGAAACCTTATTGCATGTTCCGTTTTGTTACTTATTGTGTGGTTTTGCTATCTTTTTGCTACTTTGGTTTTGGATGCAAAACTGAGTGGTTTTGACGAAATCGTGTCTCGAAAACCGACTCGAAAGGGAGGCTCTTCCGACTTCACTAGTGAAGTTGACAAACTCGACACGTGAAGTTTTCAAACTCGACACGTCGATTTTGGTGTTTCGACGTGTCGAGTTACCCCCAAAAACAGGCCAAAATTGCCACTTTCTCACCCCAAATTGGGTGTTTTGACAGCCTACTTCGGTCAATGTGTTTTGCATGTCACACATCCTCAGCAAGTTACGATTTTAACATTTAATCTCGTTGTCCTTACCCTAGGTACGGGGCGAGCAATTTCGTGCGATTCTCCGCGAGGTTGAGAAATTCAATATGTAAGCAAAACTGGCGTTTTATATTGCAAGTTGTCATTAATGACGGATTGCTATTATATTTGCTTTCTCAGTTCTTTTGGAAAAGATTTTTAATCAGGCAGACTAAGTCTGAATAATTTTTAGTAACTTTGTGCCACGAAACCTATTATCAAACTGTTATGAAAAAACTATTATTTCTTCTTGTTTTGACGTGCTGCCTTACGGCTGGTGCGCAGAAAAAAGTTATCGATTCCAAGACTACGTATGCTAAGGAAGTGCTGCAACCTTATGTGGACAGAGGCGAACTGCCTGGCGCAATCAGTATCTTCTACAACAACGGCGTGCAGGAAACTTGCTGCATCGGCTATGCAAACGTCGAGCAGAAACGCCCCATCAAACTCGACAATGTCTTCATGCAATGCTCGCAGACCAAGGGTTTCTGCGGTGTGACGATTGCCAAGTTGGTCGAGGAAGGCAAACTCTCGCTCGATGATCCCGTGTCGAAGTATCTGCCTGAGTTCAAGGAACTTTGGGTTCAAGACAGCGACAAGGATGGCATCAAAACGCTTCATAAGGCCAAGAACGTGCTGACGGTTCGCATGGTCCTCAATCATACTGGCGGCTTCCCCTTTGAATGTAGCGCGAAACGCAATGATGTGCGTGGTGGAGGATGGTCAGGAGGTGCGCCTCTCAGGCAGGTCGCTTCTATCGCTGCAGCTTCTCCCATCTCGTTCGAACCTGGCACGAGAGACCAGTATTCTAACACCGGAATTGACATCGGTGCAGCAGTCGTTGAGGTCATTACCGGCATGAAGTGGGAGGATTATCTGAAGAAAGAAGTGCTCGACCCCTTGGGAATGAAGTCAACTTGGTTCTGGCCTACAGACAAGCAACTGAAGACTCAGATCGAGATGTACGATACCCATAAGGATGCTCCTGCAACCTATCGACTCGAGAATGGCTGGGAACAGCGTCCGTACAACGATGGTCATGTGTTCGCTTCTGCTGGTGCAGGACTTTGGACAACAGCAAACGACCAGCTGAAGTTCTATAAGATGCTCATGAACCTGGGCATTGGCGACAATGGCGTTCGCATACTGAAAGAAGAGACTGTCAAGTCTATCCTTGCCGTCACCACAAGGCCTGACAACCTCGGCGGCTATTCGCTTGGACTCAACGCACCTAAGAAGGACGGCGAGAACGAGTGGTTTGGACACGGAGGAGCCTGGGGAACGAACTGTATGGTAAATTGGCACAAGAAGCAGTTGAAGCTATGGGTGGTGCAACTCAATGGCGGTCAGCCCTGGAATAATGCTATGAACGAAGCTGCCCAAAAGTTCTTCTCGCAGACAATCGACACTTCTGGTATTGACGCTTATACAGGCAGAACGAGGTAGTTCATAGTTCACAGCCCATCAGTTAATGGTCGAATGATAACCAGTACACAGAACCAACGCATCAAGCACTTGCTGCTTCTCCAACAGAAGTCGGCACAAAGACGAGCCGATGGACTGTTTGTCGTCGAAGGTCGTCGCGAGGTGGAACATTGCCTAGAGGCAGGTTTCACCCTTCGCTCAGCCTTTGTCTGCGAGGAAATTGCTGAGGCTCCACTCTCATTGCCTCAAGATGTCGAGGTTGTTCCTGTCAGTCGAAACGTCTATGAGCGTATTGCTTATCGTGGAGGCACAGAAGGAATTGTGGCTGTTGTCGAGGTTCGAAAGGCAGAACTCAGCGATTTGAAGCTGTCGCCTTCCCCTCTCATCGTGGTGCTAGAGAGTGTCGAGAAGCCAGGAAACCTTGGGGCAGTCTTGCGAAGTGCTGATGCTGCAGGAACTGATGCAGTCATTGTCTGTGACCCGCTTACCGACCTGTATAATCCCAACCTCATTCGCTCGGCAGTAGGTGCACTCTTTACCGTTCCCTGTGTGGCTTGCAGTACAGAAGAATGCATCTCTTTCTTCAAGAAGAAAGGCATACAAATACTGACTGCACAACTGCAGGATTCGAAGCTCTATTACGATACCCCGATGACTGGTCCGACAGCCATCGTTATGGGAACAGAAGCGACAGGATTGACCAATCAATGGCGTAAGGCAGCCGATGCACACATCCGCATCCCCATGTTAGGGCAATTAGATTCATTAAATGTGTCAGTCAGTGCGGCAATTCTCCTTTATGAAGCCGTCCGACAGCGCCAATTATATAATAATGTAAAACAAATCGGATAATTTGTTTAATTATTCCGAATAAATACTATCTTTGCGGTAGAAAATGTATAAAAATAACATAATAAGGTATAAAAGATGAAAGCAAAACGACTTTTTAGTGTAGCATTGCTGATGTTGGGCATTTGTTCCGTTGCTTTTGCTCAGAAGCGTGCCGACATTATGCTCAGTGACAGGAGTATTCTCTCTTGTGACTTGGCTAACATCAATTACATGGAGGTTGTCGAGGGCGCAGGCGAGGGCGAACTGGATGGTGTATGGTATCTGGGATGGTTGTTCTCGGGTACGGCAACCAAGAAAGACGTCAATGGCACTGAGACTATCGTCTTTACTGCAGGCCCCAAAATGACGTGGCTTACACCGACGAAAGAGACGACCTATTATCTGACATATGGTGAGAATGGGGCATTGGCTGGCGAATCATTTACTATTCAAGTCAATCCTACTTCAACCAAGGTTACATATAAGATTCTTGAAATGGCGGACAGCTTGCTTGTCCTAAAGCAAGGAACGAAGCGTTACTTCTTCTATAATACGCGCGATGCAGCAATATATGCGCCACAACCAACTGGTAACTATGCACCTGCACCAAACGCAAACACCGGCGATTTGTCAGTATCCGACCTGAGTGATGACAGCTTTACTCCTGCCATTACTCCCAAGGGCAGACGTAATGTGAGATATGAAGCCGATACAGAGGCTTCAAATAAGCGTGTGGACATCAGGCTCAAGGACAATAGCATCATCTCTTGTCCCATGGATGCCTTTAATTATCTGGAGGTTGTGGAGCGTGCTGGCGAAGGCGAGTTGGATGGCTTGTGGTATCTTGGTTGGAAGCGTTACCTCTCTAATGGCACAGAAAAGTTTTCTCACAGCAACGGAACAGAGTTTCTGGTCTTTACGGGTGGTCCTAGGATGAAATGGATTAAAGCTGCTTCCGAGCAGTATTATGATTTGACTTATAGCGAAAATGGAGCGAATCCAGGGGAAATCTTCTATGGGGTTCGCGAGGGTAATACGAGCAGAATCAAATTCCAGATCTTTGCTAAGGACAAAGACCTTCTGGTTATCGTTCAAGGTAATTATCGCTACTATTTCTATCCGTCTCGCGAGGCAGCTAAGGTAGCAACACAACCATCTGGTTATTATTTGCGTGCCCAATATGGAACTCCCGATAATTTATGGGCTTCGAATCTTAAGGGTGGTTACTCGGGTTCAACGAAGACTCCTATGGGCAAGCACTTTGAGAAGTTTGCTGCTGCCACAGACGAGGACAAGGCTTGGTTGGCTGATCCCAATAATCAGCCAGACTTGAGTTACCACGAATTGAGTGGAAGTTGGTCGGCTAAGACAATCAATCTTTATCCCTTCGGCTCTCCTGTGCCTGCCGACATCAATCAGCACGGTATTGGTGATTGCAGCATGTGTGCTGTATTTGCATCCTTTGCTTATATCTATCCTGAATGGATTAAGACGATTATCGTTCCCAATAACTCGAATACTCTGTTTACCATCCATATGTTCGACCCCATGGGCAATCCCATTGATGTTATCGTCGATAACAAGATGTACAGTCAGCAAGTTACAGGAAAGAACGGCGTATTCTGTTGGACATCTATTATGGAAAAGGCGCTGATGAAGTGGGAGACTCGCTTCCGTTGTAATAAGATAGGCGGTATTGGTACAGAACATGCCGCACCTCCCTTCACGGGTAACGGCACAAGTTACAGCTTCAATTGGGGCGACTATCTGTACAATGCCGAGTATCCTCTGATTGTCGATTATGCCCTTAGCCATGGTATGATTAGTGTTGGCGGTTTCCACGAGAGCGGTGTTATGATGGGTGATCTTGAGTCGGTTACCGGTCATGCTTTCACCGTGATGTATGCCGACGAAGGTTCCGACTACTTGTTCGTTATGCGCAATCCTTGGGGCAACGAACCCAGCGGCTCTACTGCCAGCAACAGAACAGATGGTAAGCTCAAGATTCCCAATGACCACTCGAAGCTGCGCCTTGTCGATTTCCGTCTCGTCTTCCCTGGCGAACAGATGGCGCCATACAAGAAGGAGAATCTCCGTGGCTATACACCGCCTCGCTTCAGGCCGATGTATATGGACTTGAATCCCTCGGATGAAATGTTGCGTATGTACAACGTGAAGGACTACAAGCCAATTCCAGTTCCCGTAGGAAAGAAGCTCACAGACTTCGTAGATGAGTAAGATCTAGCATCGTATAGCTTCATACGCCTAAGCCCCCTGTCGGTACGCCTCACTGGTTCTCCGGCAGGGGGCTTAGCATGTTCCGTCCAGGGAATACTAATTCCCTTCGTATAGGGACAAAAAAAAGAAGCTGTCCTCACGGATCGCTTCTCCAAAAACTAAAACTAACAACTATTATTAACCTTCAAACAAATCTTTCTACCTAAACACTATAAACTTTCTAAATTCAAGCTATAGGATAGCTCTCTTTGCTTTTTGCACTGCAAAGGTACGATGATTCTTTCATTTTGCAAGGAAAATGAATTAAAATATTGGTAAAAGACCGGATTTGTTGATTTAAATCAAGACCGTAACACTGTCTTAACATAAATCAACACTATTTTTGCACTTTTGGGCGTGCATGAGTATAATAGTGAAAATGGCGAAACGGAAGGGCAGTTTTGGTATTTATTCCTCATTGAAGTCGAATTCGAACTCGTCGAATTCATCTACTTCCTCTTCTCCTTCTCCTTCTTCAATTACGTTGCCACATGGGTCGAAGCCGGCAGGAATGTCGAAGTTTTCCGACTGACTATAGCCCAGTTGGCTGTCGGCATAGACTTTCTGAAGGAAATAAGCTGCTATGGGGAGTGCTGCGTTTGCACCTTGACCATATGCCATGCTGGCAAAGTGGATGTCGTGCTCGTCGCCACCAACCCAAGCGCCAAAGCTCAGTCGTGGAGTATAGCCCACGAACCAGCCGTCGCTATTGTCGTTGGTCGTTCCAGTCTTGCCACCCATAGGAGCAGTAATGTTGTAACGGTTACGCATGCGAGAGCCTGTGCCACCATCGACGACGCCTCGCATCATGATAATCATCTTGTATGCGCTCTCTTCTGAAATAACCTCTTTCACCCTCGATTGGAACTGTGCCAATACGTTTCCGTCGCTGTCTTCGATGCGAGTGACATAGAGGGGTGTGCGACGAACACCTTTCTGGGGGAAGGCAGAGTAGGCTCCAACCATCTCTGCAACGGAAATGTCGCAGGGGCCAAGGCAAAGAGAAAGCGAAGGATGGATGCTTTGGTTCTGGATGCCAAAGTCGTGCAGGAGCTTGACGAAAAGGTCAGGACTGAGTTGGCTAAGCAAATAAGCGGAAATCCAGTTGTTACTCGTTGATAAGCCCCACTTCAGTGTCACCATTTCTCCGTAGCGAGCACGGCTGCCATTTCTGGGAGTCCAGGCTCCACTTCCTGGTATCATGTATGTCCTTTGCTCATTGGGAGCAACATCACAAGGCGACCAGCCGCTCTCCATTGCAAGCGAGTAGAGGTAGGGCTTGATTGTAGAACCGACTTGGTTCTTGCCCAGCGTACACATATCGTATTGGAAGTGGCTGTAATCAACGCCTCCCACATAAGCCTTCACATGACCCGTTTCGGTGTCCATACACATGAAGCCTGTGCGAAGGAAGGACTTGTAATAACGAATGCTATCGAGTGGAGACATCAGGGTGTCCTTGTCTCCTTTCGTCGTATAGACCGTCATCTCGATGGGTGTATTGAAGGCTTTGTCAATCTCTTCATCGGAATATCCAGCCTTCTTCATTTCAGTGTAGCGAGGACTTTGTCGCTTTGCCCTTGCCAGATTTGATTTTGCCTTGGCAGCTGTGATTGCAGAGGCGTAAGGAGCATTCCTGTTGTTGCGTTGCTCCTTGTCGAAGAGAGGCTGCAGCTCGCCTGTGACATGCTTGGCAACAGCCTGCTCAGCATATTCCTGCATGCGGCTGTCGATGGTGGTATAGACCTTCAAGCCATCGGTGTAAATGTTGTAGGGTCGTCCGTCTCGATTGTAGTTCTTGTTGCACCAACCATAGATTGGGTCGCGTTCCCATGCAATCGAGTCTTCATAGAACTTCTGGTATTGCCATGAAGCATAGTCGCTGCGGACAGGTTTCTTAGCCATCAGGATTTGACGCAGGTAGTCGCGAAGATAAGTGGCATGCCCTTCCTTGTGGCTTACGCGATGGAAGTTCAGCCCAAGCGGACGCTCTCTGAGTTCTTCCCTTTGCTCTTCTGTGAGGAATCCTGCCTTCTCCATTTGCATCAAAACCGTATTGCGACGGTCTATGCAACGTTCTGGACGACGGACAGGATTGAAATAGCTGGGGTTCTTGCACATGCCTACAAGCAGGGCACACTGGCATGTGTCGAGGTCAGAAGGATTCTTTCCAAAGTAAGTCTGGGCAGCCGTCTTTATGCCTACAGCATTGTGGAGGAAGTCGAAGTAGTTGAAGTACATGCCGATGATTTCCTCTTTCGTGTAGAAGCGTTCCAGTTTGAGCGCAATCACCCATTCGATAGGCTTTTGCAGGAGTCGCTCCATTGTTGTGGCAGCCTTCTCAGAGTAGAGTTGCTTGGCAAGCTGTTGCGTGATGGTACTTCCACCACCAGCACTCTTTTGCTGGAGTACGCCTCGCTTCACGACAGCTCTTAGGAGGGCTTGAAAGTCAATGCCATTATGTTCGTAGAAGCGCACATCTTCAGTCGCGATAAGAGCCTGAACAAGCGCAGGAGGCAGTTCGCCATAGTCCGCAAAGACACGGTTAGCGCTGCTGTAGCTCCAGGTTCCCAGTTGCTTCCCATCAGCAGAGAAGACCTGAGTGGCAAACTTATTGACGGGGTTCTGCAGTTGCTTGATGTCAGGCATATAACCGATGGCACCTGTAAATATGCAGACGAATATGATGCCAACAGCAAAGATTCCTAAGATATAACATACCCAAAGGAAGCGGAAAACCTTCTTTCTCATGAGAAATATAGTTTTAAGACTACAAAGGTACGACATTTAATTGAAAATTAAAAATGAAAAGTGAAAAATTATAAGAATTATAAAATAACTATGAACTATGCGCTATGAACTATGAACTTTTTACTATCTTTGCACAGAAAAACTGTAAAGTGATGCAAATTAGAAGCCTTGTAACCATTGCCTACCATACGCGCGAGAAGATTGAATATCTGATTCGTATGGCACAAGAGTTTGAGAAGCACCCCAACCGTCGCCTTCTCGAGGGAAGAATCGTTGCCACATTGTTCTTCGAACCAAGCACTCGCACACGTCTCAGCTTCGAGACTGCAGCCAATCGTCTTGGCGCAAAAGTCATTGGCTTTGCTGACCCAAAGGTGACAAGCGGCACGAAGGGCGAGACCCTGAAGGACACGATTATGATGGTGTCGAACTATGCCGACATTATTGTGATGCGTCATTATCTGGAGGGTGCAGCCCAGTATGCCAGCGAGGTGTCGCCTGTGCCCATCGTCAATGCAGGCGATGGAGCCAATCAGCATCCCAGCCAGACGATGCTCGACCTCTATACCATCTATCAGACGCAGGGAACGCTGGAGAACCTCAACATCTATCTGGTTGGTGACCTCAAGTATGGCAGGACGGTTCACAGCCTCCTGACGGCTATGCGCCACTTCAATCCGACTTTCCACTTCATTGCTCCTGACGAACTGGCTATGCCTGAGCACTACAAGATGTACTGCCACGAGAAAGGCATCAAATTTGTGGAGCATCAGGACTTCGATGCTGACACGATTGCTGGAGCAGACATATTATATATGACGCGCGTGCAAAGGGAACGCTTCACAGACCTCGACGAGTACGAACGCGTCAAGGACCGTTATCTGCTGAGCCTCCCCATGCTGGCGAAAGCAAAGCCCAACATGAAGATTCTTCATCCGCTGCCACGCGTCAACGAAATAGAGTACAGCATCGACGATACGCCTTATGCCTACTACTTCCAGCAGGCTCGCAACGGTCTCTATGCACGTCAGGCCATTCTTTGCGACACGCTTGGCATCACGCTCGAAGCCATTATCAACGATAAAACCATCATCTCATGAAAAGACAGGAGTTACAAGTGGCTGCCCTCGAGAACGGCACAGTCATCGACCACATACCTTCGTCCAAGCTTTTCGATGTGATTAGCCTGCTCCGTCTCGAGACAGTGCATTCTGCCGTGACTGTAGGCTACAACCTCAAGAGCAAGAAGATGCGCCACAAGAGCATCATCAAGATAGCCGATAAGTTCTTTTCCGACGACGAGATCAACCAGCTCTCCGTTGTGGCACCAAACGTTACGCTCAGCGTGATTCGCGACTACGAGGTGGTGGAGAAGAAGGAGGTGAAGATGCCTGAAGAGCTCGTGGGCATTGTCCGCTGCGACAATCATAAGTGCATCACCAACAACGAGCCGATGCAAACGCGCTTCCACTTCCTTGGCAAGGAAAGGGGAACCCTTCAGTGCCACTACTGCAACAGGGAAATCAATCTGGCAGATGTGAAATTGGTATAGACCCCCTAACCCCCTTTTGGGGGAATAAAAACCCGTAAATTATTAAATAGTTAAATTGTACATAAATAGTCAAATCGTAAATGAATCAGGATTCAACCATCTTCTCCCTCATCGAGAAGGAGAACCAGCGACAGCGTCGAGGCATGGAACTTATTGCCTCAGAGAACTATGTAAGTGACCAGGTTATGGCAGCCATGGGCTCGTGCCTGACCAACAAATATGCCGAGGGCTATCCTGGCAAGCGCTATTATGGCGGCTGTCAGGTTGTGGACGAGGTGGAGCAACTTGCCATCGACCGCATCTGCAAGCTCTTCGACGCAGAGTATGCCAACGTGCAGCCTCACTCGGGTGCTCAGGCCAATGCAGCCGTCTTCCTGGCTTGCCTGAATCCTGGCGACACCTTTATGGGCTTGAACCTCGACCACGGTGGTCACCTCAGCCACGGTTCTCTCGTCAACACGAGTGGCATCATCTATAAGCCAATCGGCTACAACCTGAAGAAGGAGACTGGTCGTGTGGATTACGACGAGATGGAACAGCTCGCTCTCGAGCACAAGCCCAAGCTCATCATTGGTGGTGGCTCTGCTTACAGCCGTGAGTGGGACTATAAGCGCATGCGTCAGATTGCTGACAAGGTAGGTGCCATCCTGATGATTGATATGGCGCATCCTGCTGGCTTGATTGCTGCTGGGCTGCTCGACAACCCTGTGAAGTACGCTCACATCGTGACCAGCACGACGCACAAGACGCTTCGTGGCCCTCGTGGTGGCATCATCCTCATGGGCAAGGACTTCGACAATCCTTGGGGCAAGACGACTCCCAAGGGCGAGATCAAGAAGATGTCGGCTTTGCTGAACAGCGCTGTCTTCCCTGGCATTCAGGGTGGTCCGCTGGAGCACGTCATCGCAGCCAAGGCTGTTGCTTTTGGCGAGGCTTTGCAGCCTGAGTTCAAGGAATGGGCAAAGCAGGTGAAGAAGAACGCTGCTGTGCTGGCAGACGAACTGATGAAGCGTGGCTTCGACATCGTCAGTGGTGGTACGGACAATCACTCAATGCTTGTTGACCTGCGCTCGAAGTATCCTGACCTCACAGGCAAGGTGGCAGAGAAGGCACTTGTGGCAGCCGACCTGACCGTGAACAAGAACATGGTTCCCTTCGACAGCCGCAGCGCTTTCCAGACTTCAGGCATCCGTCTTGGCACGCCAGCTCTCACGACTCGTGGTGCTAAGGAAGACTTGATGGTGAAGATTGCAGAGTTCATCGAACGCGTGCTGAATGCTCCAGAAGATGAGGCTGTCATCGCTCAGGTACGCAGCGAAGTGAACGCCATCATGGAGAAATATCCGATTTTCGCCTACTAAGGTTAGAAGCAAGGAGCAGCCTCTCCCCAACCCTCTCCTAGGAGAGGGGGTAAGTCCTTCCCTTTAGGGGAGGATTTAGGAGAGGCTGCTTCTTTTTTTTTCAGCTGAAGATGACCGTCTTGTTCTTGTAGGTCAGAATCTTTCGCTGGATGTGTTTTGAGACGGCACGCGAGAGGACAATCTTTTCCAGGTCTTTTCCTTTCAGGACGAGGCTTTCGGGCGTGTCTTTGTGAGTGATTCTGGCTACGTCCTGTTCGATGATGGGACCTGCATCGAGTTCAGCCGTGACGTAGTGGCTGGTGGCACCAATGATTTTGACGCCTCGCTCGTAAGCTTGATGATAAGGCTTCGCCCCAATGAATGCGGGCAGGAACGAGTGGTGGATGTTGATGATGTGGTGCGGATAAGCCGCTATCATCTCGTCGCTGATGATTTGCATGTAGCGTGCCAGGACAATGAACGAGACGTCCTCCTTCCTGAGCAGTTCCATCTCTGCAGCCTCCACTTCTGCCTTGTTCGAGTGGTCTTTGTTGATGCTCCAGACGTAGAAGGGAATGCCGAACTGGTCGGCCACGTAGCGCAAGTCCTCGTGGTTCGATATGATGCAGGGAATCTCGCAGTCGAACTCTCCAGCCTTCCATCGCGCCAGCATGTCGTAGAGGCAATGGCTCATCTTGCTGACGAAGATAGCCATGCGTGGACGTTTGTCGCTGTAGTAGAGGCTGAACTTCATCTTGTAACGCTGCGAATAGAGCGTGTCGATGTAGTCGTAGAGCTTGTCGCGCGGAATCAGGAACCCTTCCAGTTCCCATTCTATGCGCATGAAGAACATCCCTTCTATCTTATCGACGTACTGGTCCAGATAGACGATGTTGCCCTTGTTGTCAGTGATGAACTTCGTTACCTCCGAGATGATGCCCTGCTTGTCTGGGCAGTGCAGCAGGAGTATGGCAGTTGTGTAAGGCTTGCTCATTGTGATGGAATTGTGTCTGTTATCTGAAATCGGGTGCAAAAGTAGTACAAATTCTTCAAATAGACAAGAAAAATCGTACAAATCGAGAATGCGGATAGAAATGATAGGTCTCTAAGGCAAGAGGGGCTCGTCCCTAAAATCGACGTGAGGATTTGGCAAAATCCACGTGAGGATTTCATCAAATCCACTGCAGGATTTGGGCAAATCCTCTGCAGGATTTTTCCGAGTTCTGCAAGTGATTGGGAAACAAAGCTATAGAAAAACGTAAAAACTTCTCTGCAGAAGTTGGCCAACTTCTCTGCAGAAGTTGTCAAAGTTCTCTGCAGAAGTTTGCTAAGTTCTCTAGTCAAGTTTCAACTCGACGCCAGTCAACCGACAGGTCGACGATTGAGTCGTAACTCTCAACTCACAAGCCAAATAAGTCTCTATAAGACTTTTTTCTGCCAAACTTGTCTCGTATTTGAAAATAAAGTAGTATATTTGCACGCGAATTTAGTAATGCGTCAATGAATACCAAAGAACAGTTCGAGAAGGTGATGGCGGAATGCCGTACTTTGTTTGTCAAGAAGTTGCACGACTATGGTGCTGCATGGCGAATCCTCCGTCCCTCGTCGCTTACAGACCAGATATACATCAAGGCCAATCGCATCCGCAGCATCGAAACGAAAGGTGTCTCCCTCGTTGACGAAGGCATACGTTCTGAGTTTATCGGCATCGTCAATTACGCAATCATTGGCCTCATTCAGCTGGAGAAAGGCTTCAGCGAGAAACCTGACGACATGACGGTTGACGAAGCCATCGAGGCTTACGACAAGCACGCGAACGAGGCTCTGCAACTGATGCTCCGCAAGAACCACGACTATGACGAGGCTTGGCGAGGCATGCGCATCAGCAGCTACACAGACCTCATCCTCATGAAAGTCTTCCGTACGAAGCAAATAGAACTGCTCGAAGGCGACACTTTGGTGAGCGAAGGCGTTGACGCCAACTATATGGATATGTTGAATTATGCCGTCTTTGGCTTGATTAAGTTGACCTTCGGTGAAGACCAAGCTCAAGCATAATCTGGCTCTTGCCGCAATGTACGTGGTGCGCATGGTGCTTGCCCTGACGTACCTCTTCTCTGGCGTGGTGAAGCTCATCGACCCTCGAGGCACGCAGTACAAGATAGAGGACTATGGTGCAGCCTTTGGCATCAGCAATCTCCTGCCAGAAGGTGTGCCCTTGACGCTGGCTTGCATCCTGGCCATCGTGGAGTTCCTGATGGGCATCTACCTGTTCTTTGGCATCCGTCGTCGTCTGGCTACGACCGTCTCCATTTGCTTCTTGCTCGTCATGACGCCATTGACGCTCTATCTAGCCCTGAAGAACCCTGTTTCCGATTGTGGCTGCTTTGGCGATGCACTTGTGCTCTCCAACTGGCAGACCTTTGGCAAGAACGTCGTCCTGCTCATCTTCTCCATCATCGCTCTTCGCTATTACAAGGTGATGCCTCACTTTGTGGGGAAGAAGTATCAATGGATGGTGGCACTCTGTTCGCTTGTCTTTGCCGTCGTCTTTATGAGCTACAACCTCTGGAGACTGCCCGTCATAGACTTCCGTCCCTATCACGTTGGGGCTGACATCCGCAAAGCATGGCTCGAAGACCAGCAGAGCTATGGGCAGTTCATCACGACCTTCATCATGGAGAAAGATGGCGAGCGCAAAGAGTTTGCACTCGAAGACTATCCCGACAGCACTTGGACCTTCATCGACTCCAAGACCATCGAGGTGGAGCCGTCGAAGCGAACTGGAGTGGGGGACCTCTTCATCCAAGATGCAGCAACAGGCGAAGACCTGACCGACTTGATTCTGAGCAACGAAGGTTATACATTCCTCCTGGTGGCTCCCTATCTCGAAAAAGCCGACGACGGCAGAATGGGTGAACTGCTTGCGCTCCACGACTTCTGCAAGGAAAACAGTCTGCCGTTCTATTGCTTGACATCGAGCGGAGAGAAAGCCATCGCCAATTGGATAGAGATGACTGGAGCAGAGTATCCCTTCTGCCACGCAGATGCAGTCGTCCTGAAGACCATGATACGTTCCAACCCAGGCCTCATGCTCCTCCACGATGGCAAAGTCGTTGGCAAATGGCCCTCCACAGCCCTGCCCACCCCTCAAGACATAGAAAACATCGAAATATCGAAATAACGTAATAACGAACTTAATTAAAGAAATCATGAGAAAGAAAATCGTAGCAGGCAACTGGAAAATGAACAAGACCCTGCAGGAAGGTGTAGCACTCGCTACTGAACTGAAGAACATTCTGGCTGCTGAAAAGCCCAACTGTGAAGTCATCATTGGCACTCCCTTCATCCACCTCGCAACCGTTAGCGAACTGCTGAAGGACAGCGTCATCGCCGTTAGTGCAGAGAACTGTGCCAACAAAGAAAGTGGTGCCTACACGGGCGAAGTCAGCGCAGCAATGGTGAAGAGCACAGGTGCTGAGTATGTTATCCTTGGCCACAGCGAGCGTCGCGAATACTACAACGAGACTCCTGAAATTCTCAAGGAGAAGGTTGACCTCGCTCTTGCAAACGGCTTGAAGGTCATCTTCTGCATTGGCGAAAGCCTCGAACAGCGTGAAGCAAACCAGCAGGAAGCAGTCTGCAAGGCAGAACTCCAGGGCAGCGTCTTCCATCTCTCTGCTGAACAGTGGAAGAACATCGTGATTGCTTACGAACCCATCTGGGCCATTGGTACAGGCAAGACAGCCACTGCAGAGCAGGCAGAGGAGATTCACGCCTACATCCGTAAGTGCGTTGCTGACGTCTATGGCGCTCAGGCTGCAGACGACACCACTATCCTCTATGGTGGTTCCTGCAAGGCAAGCAATGCTCCTGAACTCTTTGGCAAGCCTGACATCGACGGTGGTCTGATTGGTGGTGCAAGCCTCAAGGCTCCTGACTTCAAGGGCATCATCGACGCTTGGAAGTAAATCGTAAAAAGTAAATCGTCAAATTGTAAATGAAGTACATTTTGTCCCTCATCTTCTGCTTGGGCGCTCTTAATGTGAGTGCCCAGCAGACCTTCACCGATAAGTTGCAACAAGTGGCTGACTCGGTGGGCAGAATCATTCTGCATCAGGAAAAGTCCATCACAGACCTAGTGAACGGGGCATTGAAGTCGAGTTCTAAAAAGAGACAGGTTGACGGTGCTGATCAGGACTCTGTAGCGTCTGTCGCTGTGGATAGCCTTTCGCATGCGACAAGGGTGAGAAACGGATATCGCATCCAAGTGTACTTCGGCGACAATTCACGTAAGGGTAAGGCTGAAGCGCGAGCTGCTGGCTTGCGCTTCAGGAATTACTTCCCCACACAACGTGTCTATGTCAGTTTCGTTTCACCTCATTGGCTTTGCAGAGTCGGTGACTTCCAGACAAACGAAGAGGCCAGAGAAATGCTTAGGCAGATTCGTGAGATGGGCATCTTCCGCGAGGCTGTGGTCGTGAAAAGTAAGATTAACGCAAGAATATAAAATGGAAGAGCAATACAAGCACGAACTTACTCCCACTCAAAAAGAAATCTCGGAACACATACGCGCTATCCTCAATCTTCTTGGTGAAGACGCTCAGCGCGAAGGCTTGCTCAAGACACCTAAGCGTGTATCTCGAGCTATGACTTTCCTTACTTGTGGTTACGAGCAAGACCCTGTCGCAATACTTAACTCTGCGAAGTTCAACGAGGATTATCGGCAGATGGTCATCGTGCGTGACATCAATTTCTATTCTCTTTGCGAGCACCACATGCTTCCTTTCTATGGAAAGGTTCATGTCGCTTACATCCCTAACGGACAAGTGACAGGCCTTAGCAAGATTGCTCGCGTGGTGGACTGCTTCTCGCATCGCCTCCAGATTCAGGAACGCATGACGAAGCAGATTCGCGATTGCATCCAAGAAGCTCTGCAACCTCTTGGCGTTATGGTTGTGGTCGAGGCTCAGCACATGTGCATGCAGATGCGTGGTGTGCAGAAGCAAGGTAGCATCACGACGACCAGCGACTTCTGTGGCGCCTTCAATCAAGCCAAGACGCGTGAAGAGTTCTTGCAACTCATCAGGGCTTAACTTCCCTAATCGACCAAACGACTAATTTCCCAAACGACTAATATATGAAGAAACTCCTTTTAGGTGATGAAGCCGTTGCTCTTGGTGCCATCAATGCCGGACTGAGTGGCGTGTACGCTTACCCAGGAACTCCAAGCACGGAAATCACTGAATACATACAAAGCCATCCTCTTGCCAAAGAACGTGGCATTCACTCACGTTGGTGCACGAACGAGAAGACAGCAATGGAAGCAGCTCTTGGCATGTCGTACGCTGGCAAGCGAGCCCTCGTTTGCATGAAGCATGTGGGCATGAACGTCTGTGCTGACGCTTTCGTCAACAGCGCCATTACTGGCGTCAAAGGTGGACTCATCGTCCTTGCTGCTGACGACCCCTCGATGCACTCCTCGCAGAACGAACAAGACTCGCGCTTCTATGCCAAGTTTGCCCTTGTTCCTTGTCTCGAACCATCTAATCAGCAGGAAGCCTACGACATGATGGCTTATGGCTTCGACCTTTCGGAGAAGCTTGGCGAACCCATCGTGCTTCGTGTCGTGACGCGTTTGGCTCACTCGCGTGCAGCAGTCGAAGTTACGGAGCCAAAGGCAGAGAAGGTACTCTCGCCTGCAACCGACCAGTGGGTACTCCTGCCTGGCATCGCGAGGAAGAAGTACGTGAAGCTCATCGAGAAGCAAGATGCCATGAAGCAGGCTTCTGCAGATAGCATATATAATAAGGTAGAGACTGCTGCCAGCAAGACGGGCATTCTGGCTTGCGGCATCGCATATAACTATGTTAAAGAAGCACTTGGCAGTGACGCCAACCTCGTCAAGATTTCGCAATATCCTTTGCCAGAAGATAAGATAAAGGCTCTGGCTGCAAAGTGCGACGAACTTCTTGTTATAGAAGACGGTCAGCCTGTCGTAGAGGAAATGGTGAAAGGCTTGCTTGGCGCAGGCTATCCCGTGAAGGGACGTTTGACAGGCGACTTGCCTCGAACCGGTGAGCTTACTCCTGACAATGTAGCCAAAGCGTTGGGTAAGCAGGCAGGTGCAGTCTTTGCTCCAGCCCAGAATATGGCGGCGCGTCCTCCTCAGCTCTGTCAGGGCTGCGGTCATAGAGACGTCTATGCTGCCCTGAACCAAGTGCTGGCTGATTATCCTGACCATCGTGTCTTTGGCGATATCGGCTGCTACACGCTTGGCGCACTGCCTCCCTTCCAGGCTCTCTCGTCCTGCGTGGATATGGGCGCAAGCATCACAATGGCAAAGGGCGCAGCCGATGCAGGACTCTTCCCAGCCGTTGCCATCATAGGTGACTCAACCTTCACGCATAGCGGCATGACAGGCCTGCTGGACGCTGTTAATGATAAGGCCAACATAACCGTTGTCATCTCCGATAACCTCACGACAGGTATGACGGGTGGACAAGACTCAGCTGGTACCAACAAGTATGAGGCCATCTGTCTTGGACTTGGCGTAGAGCCAGAACATGTGCGCGTCGTAGTTCCCCTGCCAAAGAATATGCCTGAGATAACACGTGTCATCAAGGAAGAGATTGAGTACAAGGGTGTGAGTGTCATCATTCCGAGAAGGGAGTGCATACAAACTTTTGCGAGACACGCAAGAGCCAAAAAGCAATAGAAGCATGAAGAAAGACATCATCCTTTGCGGTGTGGGTGGACAAGGCATCCTCTCCATCGCAACCATCATAGGCGAGGCTGCTACGAAGGCTGGCCTCTATCTTAAACAAGCCGAGGTGCATGGCATGAGTCAACGAGGAGGCGATGTGCAGTCGAACCTGCGCCTCTCTACAGATCCTATCTGGAGCGACCTCATTGCCGAAGCCGGTGCAGACCTCATCATCTCTATGGAACCCATGGAAGCCATGCGTTACCTTGCTTACCTCAGCAAAGAGGGTAGGATAGTGACCAGTTCGAAGCCTTTCGTCAACATCCCCAATTACCCTGACGAAGAAGCTTTGCAGAAGGAACTCGACACCTTGCCCAGCATCAAGCTCGATATTGAGACAGTTGCCAAGGATTGCGGCAATCCCCGTGGTGCCAACATGGTATTGCTTGGCATGGCTGCTCCAGCTATCGGCATCCTTTCTGTGGAAAGCCTCAGAGAAGCCATTGCCACTGTGTTTGCCCGTAAGGGTGAACAGGTCGTCGAAGCCAACCTCAAAGCATTCGATGCAGGTGTCAAAGCAGGAACTTTATAACTAAATAACTAACATAAACCTATCAGGATAACTTATGATACACAATCCCGAAATGGAATGCATGTCCCGCGAGGACATGAGAAAGCTGCAGAGCGAACGCCTTGTAGCTACAGTGAAACGATGCTACGAGTCCGTTCCTTTCTACAAGAGGAAGATGGACGAACTCGGTGTGAAGCCTGAGGACATCAAGTCTATTGATGACGTCACCAAACTTCCTTTTACTACCAAGTACGACCTTCGTGACGAATATCCCTTCGGCTTGCAGGCAGTGCCGATGGACAAGATCAGGCGCATCCATGCTTCCAGCGGCACGACGGGCAAGCCTGTCGTTGGTACCTACACGCAGGCTGACCTCGACATGTGGTCGGAGTGCTGTGCACGTGTCTTTGCCGTTGGCGATGTGGGCCCAGGCGATGTCGTTCAGGTGAGTTATGGCTATGGCCTCTTTACCGGAGGTCTTGGTGCTCACGACGGAGCCGCAAAGCTCGGAGCCATTCAGCTGCCCACCTCAGCTGGCAACTCAGAGAAGCAAATCATGATGATGCAGGACATGGGCACGGCTGCCATCTGCTGCACGCCTTCCTATGCCTTGCACCTCGCAGAGGTCATCGAGAAGAACAAAGTCGATGTCTCGAAACTCAAGCTGCGTGTCGGCTTCTTCGGAGCAGAACCTTGGACGTGGGGCATTCGTCGTGAACTCGAAGCCAAACTGCACATCAAGGCTATTGATATCTATGGCTTGACCGAGATGTGTGGACCTGGTGTAGGTGGCGAGTGTCAGTATCAGGACGGCACACACATCTGGGAAGACTATTTCCTGCCCGAGATTGTAAATCCTGAAACCCTGGAACCGGTTGCTCCAGGCGAGGTCGGCGAGTTGGTCATCACCTCGCTCTGCAAGGAGGCAATGCCCATCCTTCGCTATCGTACGCGTGACCTCTCGAGCCTTAACTACGAGCCCTGTAAGTGCGGACGCACAGCCGTTCGTCTCGGTAAGGTGCTGGGACGAAGCGACGACATGCTCATCATCCGTGGTGTCAACGTCTTCCCAAGCCAGATCGAGACCGTGCTCACCGAGTTCCCGGCCTTCACACCGCAGTACTTTATTACTGTCGATCGCAAGGGCAACGAGGATACCTTCGACCTCGACGTCGAGTTGCGCGAAGAGTTCTTCTCGCCGAACCCCGGCAAGCAGATGCCTTTCATCAAGCCGCTCTACGACCGTCTTGTCTCCCTCACTGGCATCAAACCTAACATCCACATACAGCCGCCAGGGACCATCCAGCGCTCTACCGGCAAGGCAAAGCACGTGAACGACAAGCGCGACTTCTCAAATTGGCATTAAAATGTTAGACAAGAAACAAGTTAACAACATCATTGACTCGATGGGGCTTGGGGATTTCTCTCAGGCCACTATTCGAGACATACAGGCACTCTCGCGTGTCATTGAAGAAAAGACAGGCGAGGAAGTGATTCATCTTGAGATGGGCGTGCCGGGCTTGCAGCCTTCGGAAATTGCTTTGAAGGCTGAGGCAGAAGCACTCAAGAATGGTTGCGCCACTATTTATCCTCCTAATGGAGGCATTCCACGCATCAAGAAGGCGGCTTCGGACTTTGTGAAGGCATTCATTGGCGTGGATGTTGCTCCCGAGGGTTGTGTGCCGACGACAGGTAGCATGCAAGGCACCTTCGCTACCTTTACGGCTATCCATCATGCTTTTGCCGGCACGAAGCAGGACACCGTGCTGCTCATTCAGCCAGGTTTCCCTGTGCAAACCACACAATGCGACGTGATTGGACTCAAGCACGAAGCCCTCGACATATACAACTACAGAGGTAACGACCTGATAAAGAAATTGGAAGAGATTGTTGCGAAGGGCAACATCTGTGCCGTCGTCTATTCCAATCCAAACAATCCCTCGTGGGTTTGCTTCACGGAAGAAGAGCTGAAAGGCATCGGACAGATTGCGACAAAGTACGACATCCTTGTGCTTGAGGACTTGGCATACTTTGCGATGGACTTCCGTCGCGACCTCTCGCATCCCTATCAAGAGCCTTTCCAAGCCACTGTTGCACGCTACACCGACAACTACGTGCTGTGGGTGTCGGCGTCAAAGGCATTCTCGTATGCCGGCCAGCGCATTGGCGTGACTTGTATCTCGAACAAGCTTTTCCACCGCATCTATGCGCCCTTAAAAGAGAAGTTCGGTGTGGGAACCTTTGGCGACTTCTTCGTCGGCAGGCTGATGTACACGCTTTCCAGCGGCACCACGCACTCCGTGCAACACGCAATGGCAGCGCTGATGGAAGCGGCTGTCAAGGGAGAGTACAACTTCCTCGACGACGTCAAGGAGTACGGTCGCAGGGCCAAGTTTATGAAGGACGTGCTGCTCGCCAACGGCTTCTATCTCGTTTATGACAACGATATGGGCGCTCCGCTGGCCGACGGCTTCTACTTCACCGTGCAGTACCCGGGCATGAATGACCTGCAGCTGACGCGTGAACTGATGACCTGCGGCATTGCCGTCTATCCGCTCGACACGATGGGCTCAACGCAGCAAGGTGTGCGCATCTGCACATCTTTCTTCCGTCTCGAACAAGAACAACTGTTTACAGAACGAATCAAACAATTCCATAAAGACCATGGATGTTAAATCACCTTACCTTCATCCCGAGTATGAGACCCTCTCACGGGAGGAAATAAACAAACTGCAGACAGAGCGTCTGCAAGAGACAATCAACAGATGTGCCAAGGTGCCATTCTATGCCCAGAAGTTCAAAGAGATGGGCATCAAGGCAGAGGACATAAAATCGCCTGCTGACATTCGCAAATTGCCCTTTACCACAAAGCAGGACTTGCGCGACACCTATCCCTTCGGATTGGCTGCAGTGCCCTTGACCGACTGCGTTCGTCTGCATTCCAGCAGCGGTACGACAGGTAATCCAACCGTCATTCTGCATACAAAGAACGACCTTGACGAGTGGGCAAATCAAGTGGCACGTAACCTCTGGATGGTAGGCCTTCGTCCTGACGATGTCTTCCAAAATTCATCTGGCTACGGCATGTTCACCGGCGGACTGGGTTTCCAGTATGGCGCTGAACGCCTTGGCATGCTGACTGTACCCGCAGCTGCAGGCAACTCGCTTCGCCAGATTAAGTTCATCAAGGACTTTGGTACTACAGCCATTCATGCTGTGCCGTCTTACCTGACGCGCCTTTACGAAGTGATGCAGGAGCAAGGTGTTGACCCACGAAAGGACACAAAGCTCAAGACCTTTGCCATTGGTGCTGAGCCTCATTCCGAGGAACAGAGAAAGCGTATCGAGAACATGTTCGGTGTGAAGGCTTACAACAGCTTCGGTATGTCGGAGATGTGTGGCCCTGGCGTCGGTTTTGAGTGTCAAGAGCAGAATGGCCTCCACTTCTGGGAGGACTATTATATTGTTGAGATTGTCAATCCGGAGACGCTCGAGCCTGTGCCCGATGGCGAGATTGGCGAACTTGTCCTGACCACCCTGAAGCGTGAGGCTATGCCTTTGATCAGGTATCGTACACGCGACCTTACTCGAGTGCTTGGCCGTACTTGTCCTTGTGGACGCAATCATGTGCGCCTAGACCGCATGAAGGGCCGCAGCGACGATATGATGGTACTGCGTGGCGTGAACATCTTCCCCATACAGATCGAGAAGATACTGATGACCTTCCCAGAGTTGGCAAGCAACTACCTCATTACGCTTACCACCGATAACGACAACGACAACATGACGGTCGAAGTCGAGTTGACAGAGATGTTTACTGACGATTACGCTCGTCTGCAGTCGCTGACGAAGAACGTCACACGTGCCTTGAAGGACGAAATCCTGCTCACACCTATCGTGAAGCTGGTGCCCAAGGGTAGTCTTCCCGTCAGCGAAGGCAAGGCAGTCCGTGTTGTTGACAAACGCAAAGTATATCAATAAAAACTAGACGTTATGAAACAATTGTCCATATTCATCGAAAACAAGCGTGGCACACTCCTTACCGTGCTGAATGTGCTCAAAGGCGCAGGCATCCAGATAATCGCCTCCACCATTTCCGATACACAGGATTTCGGCATCTATCGCATCATCTGCGACGACCCGGAACGTGCCTTCATTGTTCTAAAAGAGCAAGGCATCACGGCGACAATCACCGATGTCTTTGCCATTCAACTCGAAGATAAACCAGGCGAGGCAGCCCGCGTGCTGGCACTCTTTGCTGAGGCGGACATCAGTATTGCCTATATGTATTCTTTCCTGCTTTCTGGAAAAGGCATTCTGGTATTCCGTACATCCGACACAGAAAAGACGAAGCAAGTCATCAAGGAGAAATCTCTACAGGAGTTCTGCTAATTGCAGGTGCTCCTACTAAGTTTTATGAGACATTGGCCGCAAATCGCAGGTCAATGTCTCTTTTTTGTGTGCTGTCAAGTTCTTGCGCTGAGAAATACTGAGACTATTTGAAAACGGCACTTAACACTTAACGCTTCGTGTGACTTCTAAAAACGAGGTGTAGCTAAATCGCAAAGTTAACGTGCTTAATTTGCAAACATGGCGTGCTTAGTTTGCAAACTGGGGCGTGCTTAGTTGACAAACATGGCTGCCCATGTGAGTAAATGGAAAAAGAAGAAGCCCCGCCACGATTGTAGCAGGGCTTCCAAGTTATTTGTTCGTTATTGATGTAAGTCTCGATTACTTAATTGTAACGTAAACTACACGCTGAGACTCAGCACCTTCAGCACCGTGAGCATTTGCACCGGCAACCTTCACGCCACGATCCTCAAGATAAGCCTTGACTGCATCGCAACGACGCTGTGACAACTTCTGGTTGTAAGCCTTAGCACCTTCGGGAGAAGCATAACCGTCGATAACAACAGTAGCGCTCTTGTCGATAGTGTTCAGCTTAGCCTTAGCAGTGTTGCTGAGAGTAGCCTTGTTCTGAGCGAACTCAACTGTTACGCCACCACCAACGTTCTTGGTGACAACCTTCTCGACAACCTTCTCGACAACCTTCTCGACGGGCTTTTCAACAGTCTTCTCTACGACCTTGGTAACCTCGACGGGCTTAACCTCTGTGAAGTAGTGAGTGCCGTTGCTGGTCTTGAAGTGATAGGTAACAGCAGCGGTGATCTGACCGATAGCGTTGTGGCCATAAGCTGTGCAACCGCTACCCTTGTCACATACAACCTGCATACCCAGACCTGATTCGCGAAGAGGATCGTTGTCGCGAGAGGTCTTCAGGATAACTGCAGGACGCAGGCTGATAGTCCAAGCCTTCTTCTCACCGAGGTTGAAGTCGAAGTCAAGACCGAACTTGAAGTTGCAACGGTTCAGGTCGTTGCCGCTACTTGATGGAATTCCATCGAAGGTGGGCCAGAAGAAGCGAGTGTAACCAACACCGCCACGAGCCTGAATCTCGAAGAAACGAGGAGCACCCTTGTAACCGCCAAACCAGTTCATGAGGTTGATCTTGGTGTTAGCATAGATGCTAGCATTGTCGACAACATTAGGACTCTTTGCAGCCCAGTTCCAGTTGGGGTCGTCGTTGAAGCCAGCCTGAAGTTGGAATTCCAAGCTCAGAACAGGAGTGATACCCTTGGTGAAGTTGATGCCAGCTACTGCGCCGTTGGGAGTGTCCCAATCGTGGAGGTTTGTGCTTACGCCACCTTCTGCACCAATTGACCAGTTGTCAAAAAACTTGTGACCAGTGTACTGTGCACTGGATGCCATTGCCATAGCGAACATAGCAATAACGAGTGTAATCTTTTTCATTTGTTTAACAATTGATTAACAATATTAGTGTTCTTTTCTCTTTTTCTAACGTTATTTTACACGCTTTATTTGCTGCAAAGTTACGACATTATTTTGTTCCCTGCAAGAAAAAATGTAAAATTTTATGCATTTTAGGTGAAAAACATGCACACTTTCGCCTTTTGTGTGTAATAATAAGGCATTTATTGCCGAAATACGTCATTCTGAGGCTTCTGTCTTTGGTTTGTCCTTTACAACGAGGATTGATAGCTCATAGAGCACATATAGTGGGATAAAGACGAGCATCAGCGTGAAGGGGTCGCCGCTTGGAGTGATGATGGCGGCGGCGATGAGAAGTGCGACAATTGCATGCCTTTTGTACTCGCGGAGGAAACTCTTCCTGAGGATTCCAAACAGACTGAGCAACCAGGCAAGCAGTGGCATCTCGAAGACGATACCCATTACGAGGATGAGCATCGTGAAGTTGTCGATGTAACTTTGCAGGTTGATTTGGTTCGTGATGTTTGGACTCAGGTTATATTCGACAAGGAACCTGAAGGTGAATGGAAAGACAAGTACGTAGCCGATGGCACAACCGATGTAGAACATAAGTGTGCCGCCCAAGAAGGCTGGCCGCAGATGCTTGACCTCATCTTCGAAGAGTGCTGGCTCGATGAACTTCCATATCTCCCATATGAAATAGGGGAAGGCAATGACTGCTGCCATAGATACGGATGTCGAGATGTGCGTCATGAACTGGCTGGCGACATTGATGTTGATGATTTGTACATCAAAGTCGGGTGAGAGCTTTACGAAGCCTTTCCCAATGGCATTGAGCCAGCGATAGGTGAAGAAGTCGTTGCTTGTTGGTGCCAGGATGAAGCGGTCGAAGATGTAGGGCATGGCAATGAATGTGCCCACCATAATGACAGCCAACACACAAGCACTGCGAAACAGCGCCCATCGCAATACCTCAAGATGATCCCAGAAGGACATTGCTCCTTCTTGAACCTCTTGTTCTTCTATCTGTCCTTTGCTCTTGTCTTCTATCTCCATGCTTACATTTAAGTAGAAGCCCCTCCGTTTGTGGAAGAGGGGCTCCTAAAAAGTAGATTACTTGTCGTAGCTTGCCTTGACGAACTTTGCTGCCTTGAGGTAGTCGGCACAAACCTTCATGCCGTCCAGGATGTTGGGTCTGTTGCTTCCTTCCAACTCGACAACCAAGTGCTTGAGGCCTGCCACGTCGGCATTGTTGAAGATGGCATCAAAGCCTACCATGCCGCTTTCGCCAAATTCCTTGTGGTCCTTGATGTGGAGCAGAGTGAAGCGCCCGGGATACTTCTTGAAGTACTCGACGGGACTAACTTGTCCGCGTACTGCCCAATAGACGTCCATTTCGAAGAACACCTTATCGGCGTCGGTGTGCTCTACCATGTAGTCGTACCACACCTTGTTCTCTACCTTGCCGAACTCGTGCGAGTGGTTGTGGTAGCCGAACTTCATGCCTGCTGCGTTCACCATCTCTCCGACTTTGTTCAGATACTTGCAGATGACGTCTGCTTCTGCCAGAGTCTTGGGATAGTTGACGCCAGGGTTCACGATGTACTTCATGCCGGCACGCTTGTGTGCATCGATGCATTGGGCCCACCATTGCAGGGCTCCGTCGAAGTTGCCTGACTTCAGCTCTTCGTTATTCAGGTTGTGACCGACGTGGCTTGAGAGTACCTTCATGCCTGCTGCTTCGATGTCGGCCTTGAATTGCTCAGGAGTTACGCCGTAGAGCTTGCCGTCACCATAGTTGGCAGCCTCGACAGCAGTATATCCCATCTTAGCCAATGCTTTCAGTGTGCTCTCGTGGTTCTGTGCATACTTGTCGGGGTTGCCGATAAGCTCACGAACGGAGTACATCTGGAAAGCAATCTCTTTCTTCTTGGCGTCAGCATTCAAGCCATAGCCAAGGAAGGTAGCGGCAAGACAGATGAATAAAAGAATCTTTTTCATCGTTATACCTTATTATATATAATATGTATCTTACTTGAGAACCTTGACGCGGATGTTGCGATACCATACCTCGTCGCCATGGTCTTGCATGCCAAAGTAACCTGCATCCTTGCCGCAATCCTTCATGATTTCGTAAGCAAGGGGCCAGTTCTTCTGGCTGAACTTAGAGGTCTGCACCAGGTCAACCCAAGCCTTGTTTGCCAAAGTGTAGCTCAATACCTTGACGCCATTCTGGTAGTGAGTGACCTTGCCGTTCTTTACGACAATCTTCACCTTGTTCCACTGGCCTGCAGGATTGGCGTTCTGAGGCTTTGCGACAATCATGTCGTAGAGGCTTGTGCTCTGACGAATGCCGAGGGTTGCACCGAGCTTAGCATCGGGGTGACGCTCATTGTCGAGCACCTGGCACTCAGGACAGCTGATGTAGATGGGCTGATAGTTGAGCTTGCCGCGATTGTCGATGGTCTGCGTGATGGTAACATTGCCAGCCTTTGTCTCTTCGGTCTTGGGAGCGTCATTGTTGATGGTAGCCGTTTCCTTGCCGAGGTAGAAGATGCCGGAGTTGCCGCCTTCGCTGATTTTCCATTCAATCTCGAACTCGAAGTTCTTGAACTTGTGAGCGAAGATAATGTCGCCACCTTCGCCACGAGATGTGCGGCCGTCGAAGTGCAGAGCACCGTCCTTGATGTTCCACTTGCTGGGGATATGGTCCTTGCAGTATCCACGCCAGCCGTCAAGGCTTGTGCCATCGAAGAGGACATAGTAGCCGTCCTTGTCAACCTTCAGCGTGCTGAGGTCAACCTGAGGGTTCTCTATAACGACGTACTGAGGCTGAGCCTGTACGCCAGCCGCAGCAGTCAGAACTGCTGCGGCCAGGATGTTCCTAAGTTTCATTTCTGTTGAACTGTTAGTTGTTTATGCGGGCATGTCGGGCAGAACGTAGCCATTCTGGTACTTAGGCTTGATGAGTTCTGCAGCAAACTCGCGAGCATTGACGGGATCTGTGTAGGTCTTGTTGAATGTGGGGTGTCCATCGTGGATGGAGAAGCCGTCCTTCAACATAGCGCGAACTGTTGCTTTCTCGGGAATGTTGGTGAAGCGCATGTTCTCGCCGTCCCATTCCAGAGTCTGGTTCAGACCCTGCAGACGTGTTGCAACAACGCCCATTGCTACCATTTCATTGAAAGGACCTGCCTCGCTGAAGTCGGAAGCTGTACGTGTCCAGTCCTTCTTGCCTGCACGGATCTCCTTGATGGCACGAATCCAGTCGCGCTGGTGGCTCTCGGTGACACGACGGCAAACCTTTGGCGCATCGGGCACACGACCACTTACGAGGTAAGGCTTCTCTCCGTAGCAACCTACTACGAGGATGTCCTTGGTGCCGTAGAAGATAGCGCCACCACCGCTTACGTTGAGGTTCTTGCCAATTGCGAGACCTTCAGGACGGAAGGGGATGATACCACCGTCGCTCCATGTAACGACAACCTCAGGCATGCCTACCTTCGGACGGTTTGGACGAGCGGGATAAGTCAGCTTGACAACCTGTGCGCTTGGGCAGCAGTCGGACATGAGAGGAGTAGAACTGCCTTCAGCCTTGATGGGATAACCGAGGTCGAGAGCCTTGAAGACGGGATGCAGGATGTGGCAAGCCATGTCGCCCAGAGCACCTGTACCGAAGTCCCACCATCCGCGGAAGTTCCAGGGGTGATAGATGGAGTTGTATGGACGCTTTGGAGCCGGGCCGATGAACGCATCCCAGTTCAGTGTGCTGGGGATTTCGTGTACCTCTTCAGGACGCTCCAATCCTTGTGGCCAGATAGGACGGTCTGTGAAGGCATCCACGCGAGTTACCTCACCGATTTCGCCGTTCCAGATCCATTCGCAAACGAGGTTCACACCTTCGCCGCTTGAACCCTGGTTGCCCATCTGGGTTGCTACGCCAGCCTTTGCAGCGAGCTTGGTGAGCAGACGAGATTCGTAAACGGTACGAGTCAGAGGCTTCTCGCAGTAAACATGCTTGCCGGCAGCGAGAGCTTCTGCGCAGATGATAGCGTGTGTGTGGTCGGCAGTACCGCAGATGACGGCATCAGCCTGATCCAGCAGTTCGGCATACATCTTCTTGTAGTCGTTGTAAACCTTCATGTTGGGGAAGAGCTTCTGATACTCTTCGAGGACGCCCTTTGCATACTTGAAGTCCACGTCGCACATGCCGATGAACTCGATGTCGTCATAGACTTCGCCCTTGCCTTTGTAGGTGACGCCGTTGATGTCAGCATGACCACGGCCACCAACACCTACACCGAGGAGCTTAATCTTGCCAGTTGGTACATTCTTCTTTGCCTTAGCTTTGCCGAGTACATCGACGGGAGCCATTGCGAGAGCAGCAGTTGCTGCAGTTCCTGCCTTGAGGAACGATCTTCTTGACATGTCTTTCATAAGAGAGAGGTTTGTTTTTGAATGGTTAAACTTATGTTATTTGTTTTGAATTTCTTTGATGCTTTAGCACAAAGGCGCGCTGTTAAGGGCGCGGATCTTCTTTCTTTTCTGGCTCGGCATTGATTTCTTCCTCAATGTCTTTCATGCCTTTCTTGAACTGTGATACGCCTTTGCCGAGGCCACGCATGAGTTCGGGAATCTTCTTGCCACCAAAGAGGAGCAGGATTACGAGGGCGATAATGATGATTTCAGTGCTGCCCAGGTTCTGGATGAATAAGAGTTGATGTGTCATATTGTAAAGTTTAAAGTTTAGAGTTTAACGTTTAGAGTGATTATTTATGCGGTCTGTCGATGAGTCCATAGCCGTTTGTGGCGTGGGCACGACGATAGTGTATCTGTTCCAATTCCTTTGGTGTGCCTTTTGAGGGAAGGTCGTTCCGGCGGGCATCCTCCAGCATCTTCCACGAGTATTCGCTGGCGATGGCTGCATCGCGGAAGCGGGGTAGGGAGTCGGGTCGTTTGCCTGTGAGGATTGCTTCGCCCATGAGCTTGCAGAGGCGGTCTATGTTCTTGTCGCCATAGGGCTGCTCTATGCGCTCCGTCATATGCTCGCCATGCATCTCTACGACGGCTGTCTTGAAGTCGTGCGTCATGCGGACGAAGCCCTTGCTGCCGATGAGTTCCGTGTAGGAGTTGTGTGTCTGGTCGAGAGCCAGCTGGCCATAGACGAAGCCTTGGGTAATGTCATAGACGATGCCGTTCTCGAATGTTCCGTGACATTGCAGCCACCACGGGTCTTTATAGTCCCACATGCGGATGGCCTGAGCGTGTCCTGTCTTGTATTCCGAGTCGGCATACCAGCGTGCGATATCCACGTAGTGCATGCCGCAGTCATGGAACGAGGGCCCTTCATATTCGTGCCCTTCGCCTGGAGAGAGTCCTGGCGTCATGTGGCAGATGCGAATGATGGCGAGTTCTCCAATCTCTCCGCTGCGGACGAAGTCCTTCATGGCTTGTGTGTACCAGGCGTTACGCAGGTAGAGGTTGACGGTACAGAACTTGTCTGTTGATTCTTCGAGCCGGACGACATCCCATTCCTCGCTGAGTTTGTAGGCGAGCGGTTTCTCGCAGATGACGTGCTTGCCGGCTTTGACAGCTTTCTCGATGCGACTTGCACGGGTATCTGCCAATGCAAAAAGACCGACGCACTCTACTTCTGGGTCGTTCCAGATGTCGTGTTCGTCGGTTGTGAAGATGGCATTGGGAGCTATCTCGTGTGAGTGCTTTGCCTTTTCGGGGTTGATGTCGCAGGTATATTTCACGTCCCAGTAGTCGCAGGCCACAAGTTCCGTGAGGTGCTTGCGTCCCATCCTACCGAGTCCTATGATTCCGATTTTTATTCTATTCATCGTTGATTTGTGCCTGTTTTGCCCTGTTTTTGTGGTAAAAACGCACTTTCAGTGTGTAAAGTTAGTAAATTTTCTTTAGTGTGGCAAAGGATTGGACTATTTTTTAACCTTTTTTACAAAGAAAGCACAATATAAAAAAGAAAAAATGTAGAAATGATAGAATGAAGGTGAGAGAAGCGATACGAAAAGACCCGCCATGCAATTCGCACAGCGGGCCTTTTTATGTGTTTAGAGAGGTTGTTACTTCCCACTTCCTTTCCAGAAGTCTTCCTCGGCTTTCTGACGCTTGATGAAGTCGTCGTAAGCCTTGCGAGCCTTAGCGTTTTCAGCCTGGCTGGCCTGTGCTTTTTGGATGTTAGCCTTCAGACGATCTGCAGAACCGCTGACGGTAATGTCGGCTGCACTAGCCTTACCGCAGTAGGCAATAGCTTCGTTGTACTGACCAAGCATGGTGTAGATGTTTGCCATCTTCAGGTAAGCCTTGCCGGTAAGGTCTGCGTTGTAAGCGATTGCCTTCTCTGCGTAGGTCAGAGCACCAGTGTACTGCTTGCTCTTGGTCAGGCCGTTGCAGATGTTCAGGCAGATGATGCCACGACGACTGTCGCTCGAAGCCAGTTCCAGAGCCTTGTTGTAGTACTCCAGCATCTTGTTGAGCTGACCGTCCTTCTGAGCCTTCTGTGCCAGACCGATGGCGCTGGTGAAAGAGGGCTCCAGGGCGTAAGCGGCTTCTGCGTACTGATAGTAGATGTCGCTCTCGTCGCAATCGTTCTGTTGCATCAGGACAAGGCTCGAGTTCAGTTTGTTGATGTCGTTCTTATATCCATCGAACTTCTTCGTGTAGATGGCGATAAGCTGAGCGCTGTCGGCAGCTCCGCTTGCGGCAAAGAGTTGCTCGATGGCTGCAAGAGGTGCGTCGTAGGTGGCTACGAGTTTTTGAGCCCTTGCGGTATCGCCTTCGGCTTGAGCCTCTTTGGCCAGTTGGAGCATCTTCTCGCAAGCTTCCTTGCTGTCCAGGTAGTCCTGCAGATACTGTTCGCGAGTGGTGTTGGGCATTGCCTTGTAGATGGCGTCGCTCACCAGGAAGAAGGTCTGGAGGAAGGAGCCCGTGATTTCACGACCGCCCTGCTCGTTCACCATATCGATGGCCTCTTTGAAGTTCTTGTACGAACCACGAAGGTCGAAGTTCTGTCCGAGAACAACAGGAGCCGTCCAGTTGTAGTACTCAGCCTTTACGCTCAGCACGTCGCCCAGGGTGCTCTTCGTCTTTGCGAAAGAGTTCAGAGCATCGAGGTTCTGCTGGCGAAGCTGGAAGAGTTCCATCATCTCGTCGAAGTACCTGCGCTTCTTGACGGGGTCTTGCTCTGCATTGATAAGGTTGTAGAACATGAACGGACCCTGTGTGTAGATGCCGTTCTGTGCGAAGGGCGCATACGTCTTTATCCACTTGTAGTTTTCGTACATGTCCTGATAGTCCTTGTTCGCATTTGTCTGCTGGAACATGGTGATGTAGCCCTTGGCGGTCTTGATGGAATCCTCATTGTCGCCAGTAGAGAACGCGATGCGCTCTTCAATGGTGCTACCTTCGAAATTCTGTGCCATAGCAGTTGCTCCGATGAGCGCGAGCAACATGGCGAGAGTCAGCTTCTTCATTTTTCTACTTATTATAATATAGTTCAACTTCTAGTTATTTTCGTGGGAGTAGAATTGGGAGTAGAATTGGAAGTTAACTTGCTTTCGCTCGTGGAAGTTAACTCGCTTCGCTCGTGGACGATAGTTCAGGTCCCTTGGTATTGTCCAGCGCTTAGCGCTTTACTTCCTCTTTAACTTCCCTTTTAACTTCCTCTTTTACTTCCGCTTCTTTATCGTTTCTGAGTGCAAAGGTACACATAAAACTACATTCAGCCAACATTCCGTATCTTAACGAAACTTAAAAAGCGAGAAATAGAACAATTTAGACCCTAAATCGGCACAAAAAGCGTCATTTCGAGTGGAGAAAAAGAGCGGACGGACTCCTAAGGCCCTTAAAGTCCTTGAGTTAAGTAAACACAAAGACACTAAGTTACAACCAATGATGTAAAGACACAAAGTAACAATCAATGATGTAAAGACACAAAGTAACAATCAATGATGTAAAGACACAAAGGTTGATGCCGGGGAAAATTTCTTCCTCTGCCTTTTAGATTCTTATATTAAACTCACTGAAGTTTCGGAAGTTAAAATGGAAGTTAAAATGGCTCCGCGCATTAAAAGCGCGCCTTAGTGCTAAAGCATCTGAGAAGTAAACTCGCTCCGTTAACTTCGTTGACCTAACGGTTGACTTCGTCGACCTGGCGGTTCGTGGGAGTTAAAATGGACAATACCATATAGGCTGTCAGCATCCAAAGCTATCGTCCAGCACGCAGTGCTTAACTTCCAGCCTGCAAAGCAGGCTTAACTCCCTATTTAACTTCATGGATGCTTTAGCACCATGGCGCGCGGTTAAGCGCGGAGCATCTTATAACTCCCGAAACTTAAATTGAACTCATATTAAACTCATATTGATCTCATATTGATCTCATATTGATCTCATATTGAAGTCATATTAAACTCTAATTAAACTCTAACTTAACTCTAACTGAAGTCTAACTGACCACGGTCTCCATGACTAGCGTTAAGCTTTAGCTCGACACTAGTCAAGTTTTTACGTTTTTCTATAGCCTTGTTTCCCTGTCACTTGCGAAACTCGGAAAATCCTGCAGAGGATTTGCTCAAATCCTGTTGTGGATTTTGCCAAATCCTCACGTCGATTTTAGGGACGCGTCCCTCTCTCCTTAGGGACGTGTCCCTCTCCTCATAGGGACGCGTCCTTCCCCTCATAGGGACTGTAGCTATAAAAAGGTGAAAAGTTTAAGGGTTTAAGAGTTTAAGAGTTTAAAAGGGTAACGGTTCTTGCACGCTTTAGCGGCAAGGCGCGCTTTTTATGCGCGGAAAAAGGTTAAAGGTTAAAGAATATTGACTTCCCCTACGGCCGTCGACCTTTGGTTCGTGTGAATTAGTGTAATTCGTGGTCGTTAAATAATAAATTCGTTGTTTCAATTTTCAATTTTCAATTTATTTTCGTATCTTTGTCCGCAGAAACATACAAAACAAACGACAATTAACCAATAAACGAATACATACTATGAAGAAACTATTACTCCTCCACTTGCTCCTTGCAATGTTCTTAGGAGCGCAGACAGTTAAAGCCTCTGTGGTACTCAACGCCACCAACTTCCCAGATGCCAACTTCCGAGCATATATCTCGAATCTGACTGGTGTCAGCGTCGGAAGTACCATCTCCGATGCCAAACTTGCAGCAGTAAAAGAAATTGATGCAAGTAACTTGGATATTTCGTCTTTGCAGGGCATCGAGTATTTTACTGAGCTGACCGAATTGGATTGCAGAAATAATCAACTCACCTCGCTCGATGTAAGGTGGAACACTAAACTGATCGATTTGAATTGCAATCAGAATCAACTCACCTCGCTCGATTTGAGGAGGAACACTATGCTTGAAATGCTCAGGTGTTTACACAACAATCTTACCTCGCTCAGCGTGTCGAATAATATCTACCTGACTGTTTTGTATTGCCATGAAAATCAACTCACCTCGCTTTATTTGGGGAGTAATACCGAACTTACCCATTTGGATTGCAGCTCTAATCAACTCACCTCACTTGATGTAACAAGGAATACCAAACTGACCCAGTTGGCTTGTAGCAACAACAATCTCACCTCACTTGATGTAACAAGGAATACCAAACTGACCTATTTGCAATGCCCCAATAATCAACTCACCTCGCTCGATGTGTCGAAGAATACCGAACTGACCAGTTTGAATTGCGTAAGTAATCAACTCACCTCGCTCGATGTATCGAAGAATACCGAACTGACCGATTTGAATTGCAATAACAATCAACTCACCTCACTTGATGTAACAAAGAATACCGAACTGACCGAATTTGGTTGCATCTCTAATCAACTCACCTCGCTCAATGTGTCGAAGAATACCAAACTGACTGTTTTGCATTGCTCTAATAATCAACTCACCTCGCTCGATGTAACGAAGAATACCAATTTGACCAAGTTGTATTGCTACAATAATCAACTCACCTCACTCGATGTGTCAAAGAACACGTTGTTAAAAGAACTGAGTTGCCACGGAAATAAAATAAGTTATCTCTATCTCTCAAAGAATACAGAGTTAGAGGTCTTACGTTGCTCTTCTAACAAAATCGACCAATTAAACCTATCAAATAACACAAAGCTGACAGCCCTTTATTGTAATGACAACTACCTGACCCATCTGGAACTTGACAATACAGCTCTGACAGACCGAACCGCTGTAGATGTTGGCAATCAGTCATCCACTCGACGCTTCACAGTAAATAGCTATGGCAGCAGCTACAACAACTGCTGGACGCTTTTTGTCAACACGACCGATGCTTCGCGCATCCGAGCCCTGAAGATAGATGGTGTGAGCAAGACGCCAAAGGTAACAGCCAGCGGATGGCTGGTGGTGTCCGAAGACTTGAAGAAGATACCGCAGAAGGTAGAGTATGAATACAACACAGGCAAAGATGCAGCCGGTTGGATGCCAGTCACGGTGAACTACGATGTGAAGAAATACGGCGTGTACATTGCCGGCGAGGAACTTACATCGCTCAACTTCTACGACATCCCTGGCCTTAAGGAGGGCACTGCCTACTTCTACGACGAATCCTATGACCTCGGCTGGAGCGGCATCTCGCCAACACTCGTGCTCTACGACGCCAAGATAGAAGGCGAGAAAGGTTTATACAATAAAGATTGCTACGACCTTAATATTATTGCACGAGGCGATAACAGTATAACAGCTACCAACTGGACAGGCTTTGACATGGATCCCGTGGTTATTACGACCATTTCAGGCGGCTGAAAGCTTTGGATTACAGCAACGGGCGACAGAAACGGAGGAATCTATAATAGCGATGCGTCAACGTTGAAAATCACAGACGGAACGAAAGTCATTAGCCAAGGCGACGGCTACGGCTTCTTCGATGACGGCGGTACGCTCTACATCCAAGATAACTCCATGCTGGCATGTTACGGCAATGAGTCTGCAAGTGTAGAGTTGCCCGTAGAGTCCAAGTGCAAGTTCGACTCGAACATCGGCATTCGCTATCCCGCAGGTGCCTACATTGGCAACAGCTACCATGTGTTCTATGCCGGCACAACGACCGACGTGCAGAAGGATTGGGTAGTGATTGGTCCTGACAATCAGGCAACACAAGACTTGATAACAGACCTGACAACTAACGCACAGCAGCACGAATATGTTGACCTTGGCCTGCCAAGCGGTACACTTTGGGCAACCTGCAACGTTGGTGCCAACAGCCCAGAAGAATACGGCGACTACTTCGCCTGGGGCGAGACAGAGCCAAAGAGCATATACGATTGGAACACATACTTTGATACAGGTAGAATTGACGAAACCTTCGGCAGCATCTCGTTTAAGAAGTATCTAAATTTAAGCGAACTTCAGCCAGAGGACGATGCCGCAACAGTAAATTGGGGCAGTGACTGGCAGATACCGAGCCTCGACCAGTTAAAGGAACTATGCAACAGCAGTTACACCACTACTGAGTGGACGCAGGTAAACGGCGTTAACGGCCGCAAAATAACGAGCAAGAGCAACGGCAATAGTATTTTCCTGCCCGCTGCGGGCTATTGCTACGACGAGGGCCGCAACCACACCGCAGGCAGCAAAGGCAGTTACTGGGCGCATTCGCTCCCTTTCGGCAACTCCTATAGGGCGAACGGTATGGACTTCAACTCGGAAAGCTTCTCCTTTGAACCCGGCAACCGCGACTGTGGCTCGAGTGTCCGCCCCGTGCGCGTTGAAAAGGCAGAGAAGGTCTATACCGAGTTCGTGGAAGCGACAGGGACACTGACCTATCACTGTGACGGCCATATGGATTCCCGTCAGGGCACGACCGAACTGTACAACCCCGGAGACCTTGATGCTGTTCGCTTCACGGGCTACTACAAGAAAGTTACCAAGGCCGTCATCCACCCATCGATGAAGTTTGCTCCGCTGACTTCGACGAGGGACATGTTCTACGGCGGAATGAACCCCGAAACGTACGTGATGCAGAGCCTGCCGAATATGGAGAGCATCGAGGGACTGGAGAACCTCAACACGGAGAATGTGACGGACATGTGCAATATGTTCCTCCTGTGCCGGTCGCTGAAGACGCTCGACCTGAGCACGTTCAACACTGGTAAGGTGACAAAGATGGTGGCGATGTTCCAGGGCTGCGAGAATCTGAAGATGGTGGATGTCAGCTCGTTCGACATCAGCAGGGTGACGGACATGGGACAAATGTTCTTAGGCTGTAATCGTTTGACCACCATCTGCTGCGCTAATGACTGGAGCAGAACTACAGCCGCGTCGGACCTCATGTTCTCGAACTGCTCGTCGCTTGTCGGCGGCAATGGAACGGCATACAACAGCAACTTCCTCGACAACACCTATGCCCGTCCCGATGGCGGCACATCAAGCCCAGGCTACTTCACTGCCGACACGATGACAGGAATTGAGTCAATTCATAATTCACAATTCACAATTCATAATGAAGAGGCCATCTATAATCTTGCCGGACAGCGCCTGAGCAAAACGCAACGTGGTATCAACATCGTTGGCGGACGAAAAGTCGTGATAAAGTAAGAAAGTGAAAGACAGAAAATGCATGGAAGCTCCTAAATGTTCGCATTTGGGGGCTTTCATGTTATTGTTTAGGCTCTCTTTTCCCTTTATATAAAGCTGAAGCTGCACAAAAGCGAAAATAATTCTTCATTCTTCATTCTTCATTCTTCATTTTTTCGTATCTTTGCGCCGCGTTATAAAATAGTAAATAGTAAATCGTTAAATAGTAAATAATGATAGTGGACAAAATTAGCTATGCACTTGGCCTTGGTATCGGCCAACAGATAAAGAGCATGAACATTGAGAACTTCAGCATCGAGGACTTCGCAAAGAGCATCACCGATGTGATTGAGGGCAAGGAAACGACCTTCTCCGCTCGCGAGGCACAGATGATGCTGCAAGAGTATTTCACCAAGAAGCAGAAGGAAGAGGCTCAGGCTCACATTGCCGAGGGCAAGGCTTACCTCGACGCAAATGCCAAGAAGCCCGGCGTAACCGTCACGAAGAGCGGCCTGCAGTATGAAGTCCTTCAGGAAGGAATGGGCAAGAGTCCCAAGGCTACCGACACCGTTCGCTGCCATTACGAAGGACGTCTGCTCGATGGTACTGTCTTCGATAGCAGCTACAAGCGTGGCGAGCCTGCCGACTTCGGCCTCAACCAGGTCATCACAGGCTGGACCGAAGGCGTGCAACTCATGAAGGAAGGCGCTAAGTTCCGCTTCACGATTCCTTATCTTCTGGCTTACGGAGAGCAAGGCGCAGGAGCAAGCATCCCGCCATTCAGCACGCTCATCTTCGACGTAGAGCTCATCAAGGTACTGTAATTCGACAGACAACAGAAACTATTAAACAATAAACATTTAACAAACATCATGAAAAAGTTTTCTATTCTCGCAGCCGTTGTAGTGGCTGCTATCATGGGAAGTTGCACAAATGGCACTCCCAAAGCTAACCTGAAGGACGACGTTGACACCCTGACCTATGCTGTCGGTGTGGCTCAGACTCAAGGTCTGAAGGAGTATCTGACCCAGCGCATGGGCGTCGATACAACATACATGGACGAGTTCTTCAAGGGTTTGACAGAAGGTGCTAACGCTGGCGACAGCAAGAAGAAGGCTGCTTACTATGCCGGCATCCAGATGGGTCAGCAGATTGCTCAGCAGTGGATTCCTGGCCTCAGCTATGAAATCTTCGGCGAAGACAGCACTCGCCAGGTAAGCCTGCAGAACCTCTTGGCCGGTTTCATCTCTGGTGCATCAGGCAAGAACTGCTTGATGACTGCTGACGAGGCTGCTCAGACTATGCAGACAATGATGCAGACCGTTAAGGCAAGAGTGATGGCTGAGAAGTTCGGTGACTGGAAGAAGGAGTGCGAGGACTACATGGCCAAGATTGCCAAGAAGGAAGGCATCAAGGAACTGGGCGACGGTGTTTACTACGAGGTTATCACCGAAGGCACAGGTGCTGTTCCTGCCGACACCAACAAGGTTAGCGTGAACTACGAGGGCAAGCTCCTCAACGACACTATCTTCGACAGCAGCTATCAGCGTGGCGAGCCTGCTAAGTTCCGTTGCGACCAGGTTATCCCAGGTTGGACAAAGGCTCTGACAAACATGCCTGTCGGCTCTACTTGGATGGTTTACATTCCTCAGGAGCAGGCTTATGGCGAGCGTGAGGCTGGCAAGATTTCTCCATTCTCTTGCCTCATCTTCAAGATTGAACTGCTTGGCATCGAGAAGTAATAACAGCGAAATGAAGAAGTTTATTCTATTTGCACTCTGCGCCTGCATTTCACTGGGCGCAGGTGCTGCCAAGAAGACTGGCAAGAAGAGCAAATCAAAGCAACCCGTCGAGGTGGTCGATACAGTTAGTGTTGACACTTTCAGCTACCACTTCGGTCGTGCCAATTCTAATGGTTTGAAAGGTTATCTGGCTCAGCGCCTGGGCGTTGACACAACTTATGTTGCCGACTTCCTGAAGGGCTTTGAGCAGACAAGCCTCACTGAAGCAGACAAGAAAGAGAAGGCTCGCCTGGCTGGCATCGAGATTCGTCAGCAGGTGGAGGAGCAGATCTATCCTGGTGTCTCCAAGCAAGTGAACGACAGCACAGACATCCTGAACAAGGTCCTCTTCGTGAAGGGCTTCCGCGACGGCTTCTCTGGCGAGAACGCTACCGTTTCGATGGACAGCACGCAGAGACTTGTGAAGAAGCAGATGGACTACTACCACAAGGTGAACATGGAGAAGAAATACGGCGCAAACCGTATTGCAGGCGAAGAGTTCCTCAAGGCTAATGCCAAGAAGGACAGCGTGAAGGTGACTCCCAGCGGCCTCCAGTACAAGGTGCTGACTCAGGGTACTGGCGAGATTCCCACAAAGGAATCGAAGGTGAAGGTAAACTACGAAGGTCACCTCATCAACGGAACTGAGTTCGACAGCTCCTATAAGCGTAACAAGCCCGTTTCGTTCCCTGTCTCTGGCGTCATTCCTGGTTGGACAGAAGCCCTCTGCATGATGCCCGTAGGCAGCAAGTGGATGCTCTATGTTCCGCAGGAACTGGCCTACAAGGACCGCGAGCAGGCAAAGATTCCTCCTTTCTCCTGCCTCATCTTCACCGTTGAGCTCCTGGAGATTGAAAAGTAAGTGTTGAAAAACGCGGCACGCCATGTTTGCCAACGCGACACGTCGAGATGAGCAATTCGACACGCCGAAATGACAAACACGGCACGCCGCGTTTTGACACATAGCCTTATAAGATTACAATTCACTAAAACTGACAATATGAAGAAGTCACTTTTCCTTGCGGTTCTGCTCCTTTCGAGTTTTGCCGCTAACGCGCAGAAGATAGTAAGCGCAACAAGTCCCGACGGACAGACTAAAGTAACGGTAACTGTCTCTGACCGTATCTACTACGATGTCGAGAGCCACGGCGAACTGCTGTTCAAGCAGAACCGCATCGGCATGACCCTCAGCGACCGCACCCTCGGAGAGAAGCCCGCACTGAAGGGCAAAAAGGTGACAAAGGTCAACGAGACCATCACACCCATTCATCCCCTCAAGTTCAGCAAGGTAGAGAACAACTATACCCTGCTCACGCTCACCTTTGGCGGAGGCTACAAGGTGGAGTGGCGCGTCTATAACGACGGCGTAGCTTACCGCTTCATCACCGCCTTGAAGGGCGAAATCGAAGTGATGAACGAGGACGGAACATGGCAGCTGGCAACCCCGGCAAAGCTCGTCCTGCAACAGCCCGGCGGCTTCAAGACAAGCTGCGAGGAGAACTACTCAGTCGTCGAGAGCAATGCCTGGAAGGCTGACGACAAGATGAGCGAATTGCCCATCCTCGTTATGGGCGAGAAGCAGAAAGTCCTCATCTCCGAGTTCGACCTGTTCGACTATGCAGGCGTCTTCCTCAAATCCGTTGGCGAAGGCACCAACGCCTTCTCCATCATCCAGCCGAAGTGCCCCATCGAATATCAGGACGACGGCGACCGCAGACACAAGATTCTCAAGGAAGCCGATTATGTTGCCAAGACTCAGGGCACCCGCACATTCCCTTGGCGCTATATGCTCATTACACAGAACGACGGACAACTGGCCGAAAGCACTATGCCCGTTCGTCTTGCACCCGCCAACGCTATTGGAGACACCGATTGGATTAAGGTGGGACAGACTTGCTGGGACTGGCTCAACGGCATCCCCTTCGGTCCAGATGTGACGTTCAAGTCTGGCATCAACCTTGACACCTACAAGTACTTCATTGACTTCGCTGCTCGCAACGGCGTGGGCTACATCCTCATCGATGAAGGCTGGGCGCTCAATACACGCAACCCATTCGAGACCAATCCCGAAGTGCATCTGCCCGAGATTATCGCTTACGGCAAGAGCAAGGGCGTGGGCGTCATCCTCTGGCTGCCTTGGCTCACAGTGGAGCACCACATGGACCTCTTCGAAAAGTTTGAGGAGTGGGGCATCAAAGGCACGAAGATCGACTTCATGGACCGTCAGGACCAATGGATGGTGAACTTCTACGAGCGCGTAGCCAAGGAGTCTGCCAAGCATCACATCTTCGTGGACTTCCACGGCGCATTCCATCCCAGCGGCTTGGACTACAAGTATCCCAACATCCTGACCTACGAAGGTGTACGCGGCATGGAGTATAACGGTAGCTGCAAACACGATAATAGTGTGTGGCTGCCCTTCATCAGAAATGCCGTCGGACCCATGGACTACACCCCAGGCTCTATGCTGAACTACCAGCCCGAGCGCCATCATGGCGGTCGTCCCATCTGCTCTGGTGTGGGCACAAAGGTCTTCAACCTGGCCATCTTCGTACTTGCCGAGAGCAACCTCCAGATGCTGATGGACAACCCCTGCCGCTACGACCAGTGGCCCGACTGCCGCGACTTCCTCACAAGCGTGCCAGTGAACTGGGACGAGACACGTGTCCTGCAGGCAGAAGCAGGCCAGTACATCGTAATGGCAAAGCGTAAAGGAAGTAAGTGGTTCATTGGTGGCATCACCAACAGCACCGAGCGCAACCTGGAAATCAAGCTCGACTTCCTGCCTGAAGGAAAGCAGTACAGGATGACACATTTCGAGGATGGCGTCAACGCACACATCATCGCAATGGACTATCTCCGCAAGGAAAGCAGAGTAGGCAACACAACCACTCTGCCCATCCACATGGCTCGCAACGGCGGCTGGTGCGCAAGCATCGACCTCGGGAAGTAATATCTTCCAAGCAAACACACAAGGAGAGGCTGAGTCAAAGCAAGCACTCAGCCTCTCTTCTTTTATCACATTTATCCCCAAAAGCCAGCATGAACAAAGTACGAATTACAGCTATACGACAGACGACCTATCCTGACCTGATGCAAAAATACGAGAATCCCATTGAACACGCTTGTGATGTCAGGGAAGGGCAACAGTGGGTTTCTATAGATGGGAAGTGTCCCGATGGGATGTGCCCGTCTGCGTGGTCTTCGATGCGAGAGTTCGTAGAGTCTCTGGCCAAAGGCGAAGGCAATTTCTTCGACGGTTGGATGAAGAACCCAATGAGTGCAATGATTAGTTGCAACGACGGCTTTCGCCCTTTCAGCTTCTATATTGAAGTTATCTGAATACTGCAAGGAACAAGTCCCCCGAAAGCCGCTAACAGCCTATTCTGGAATAGTAATCGGGAAGAGAGGACTGTCCGTGTGTTCACGATGGACAATGCCGATGAGTTCCGCAAGTTTATCGGGATACAAATCCTTGAGGTCGTGGTCCTCGTGGATGTCTGTCTTGAGGTTATAAAGGAATGGCTTGCCCTGACTGACAACCAGCTTCCAATCGCCCTGACGAACGCCAATAACTTGCGTCGGACCGTCGCTCATCTCCCAATAGAGGAACTCGTGCTTCTGTTGTTTCCTATCCTTTCCAAGCAAAGTTGGGCAGAAGGAAATGCCGTCATAACGAGGAGGATCGAGGCTGTGTTCCTTGATTTCCCTCTTCGAGAACGCGCCACTATACTCCATGAAGGTTGGCATGAGGTCGTAGAAAGCCAGTTGATGATGGCTGACTTTGCCTTTCGGAACACCTGCTCCCCAACAGATAAACGGGATGCGAATGCCGCCTTCGTAGGTGCTTCGCTTGATGCCTCGCAGCTTTCCATCACGCCCAAAGAAACTGGGATCTGCTCCACCCTCTTCATGAGGGCCGTTGTCGCTGGTAAAGATGACGAGCGTGTTCTTGTCAAGACCTTTATCTTTCAGCTTCTCCAATATCTCTCCGACGTAACAATCTAGACGCGTAATCATGGCAGCGAACTGGGCATGCTTGTCCTCGCCACCATAGTACCAACTCCAGGCATCTGTCCTGTAAGAACGTTCCTCCTCAGCTGGAAAGATGCCGTGATAGCGTTCAACGATAGAGTCCTTTGGTTGCCAAAGCTCGGCATGCGGCAGGGTATAGGTGAAGATGCCCAGGAAAGGTTCTTCCTTCTTCTGCCGATCGAGCCACTCAAGGGCATAGCGATGGATGAGGTCGGCTGAGTATTGAGGGCGCTTTTCATAGTCTGTGCTGCCGGAATTCACGCCAGGATACTTGATGTTCTCTTCCAAAACTTCTGCCACCAGATGCTTGTCGCCCCTGCCCTCCGGGTCGTATCGGTTCAGGAAATTGGGGAAATAAGTGTGTGCTTGGAACTGACAGACAGGACCATAAAAGCAGTCTATGCCCCTCAGGTTGGGCAAGGAACAAGATGAACTCTCACGGCTCTTGCTGGTATCTGTGTTTCCATCGGGCAGACAGGCATAAGTGTCAGGGATGTCGAAGTTCCAATAGCCTCCGGCCCACTTGCCGAACATGCCTGTACGGTAACCCTTCTCCTTGAAGAGCTCAGGAATGATGGGCTGAGTCATGTCGTAAGGCTCCTGCCCGATGACATAGTAGTCGGCATTCCCTGCAAACATATTCTGCCTGAGTACAGAGCGACCCCAGTACTCGCGATTGCCTCGAATCTTCGCATGACCTGTATGCTGGCCCGTCATGAACGAGCAACGGCTGGGCGCACTCACAGGACAACCGGCATAGGCATCAGTGAACAGCATCCCTTCCGCTGCCATACGGTCGATGCAGGGGGTAGCGATGAGCTTCTGCCCGTAACAGCCCAGGTCGCCATACCCCATGTCGTCACACATTATATATATAATATTAGGATGACTCGACTTAGCGAACAACGTCAAAGGCAGCATGCCAAATAGTGAGGCACAAAACTTCATGATTCATGGTTTAGCATGCACAAAGTTATAAAAAGATTAGGGAATAAAGATTAAAGATTAAGGAGAAAAAGCACAAAATAAGCAATAAAAACAAAAATTATGAACTATGGACTATGAACTATGAACTTTTTTTCTTACCTTTGCAGCCGGTTAAAGCTCCGATGGCGGAATCGGTAGACGCGTCGGTCTCAAACACCGATAGGGAAACCTGTGCCGGTTCGACCCCGGCTCGGAGTACAGAAGCAGGCTGATGGCTGAAAGGCTGTCAGCCTGTTTTGCGTTGTATTGGGGAGTGCTTGTCCTGTAATAATGTAACTGCCAGGCATAAAAGAATCATCTCCGCCCAGCAAGAGGACGGAGATGATTTGTTATAGCGTTAGCTTATGACCTGTCTTACTTCACAATGAGCTTGGCTTCACCGAGCTCGCTCACGTTCGAACAAGCCTGAGCAAGTTCTGTCTTGTTACTCACTTAATCGCGACCTTCTTGCCATTTACAATATTGACGCCCTTTTGCTTCTTGCTGAGGCGCTGACCAGCAACATTGTAGATAGCATCGCCTTCCTTCTGACTTCTTCCATCTTCCATCAGGCTGATGCCTGTTGCTATCAGGTCATCTATACTCATGTCGCCCGTATTTATGGCAACTCCCTGTAACGTTTCGTTGAGACTTGATTGCACACTGAAATAAGCGTCAAAAGAAAGAAGTTCTGCACCATTACCAAAGGACACAAGCGCCGGACTACCATTCACATAATAATAGCGGCTGTAGCCTGGATCAGGAGAGTTTTCCCAATATTGATAGATACCATAGAAAGTAACATCAGACAAACTAATATAATTACCATCGTATGAATCAATAACGACATCATTAAATATAGGATCAACAATGTCCTCACCGCTTTCCCATCTGATGACATAAGGAACACCGGCCTCTATCTTAGAAACAGGAGTTAAGCAATCTATGATAAGACAATTGTCCACCACATTTGCAGCCTCAGCAGTTCTGACATCAGCACCTTCAAGCGGACTGCCAGCCAGTTCTACGTTGAAGGGCAAGCAGATTGTCTGCCAAGTGCCGTTCTTCCTATATGTACGACCATCAAGAGTGACATTCACCGTCATTCCATCGTATCTTTCAATCAGACTAGAATTATTGGCATCACTACTCAAAACCAGGTCTTTCGTGAATGTAGTGAAGGATGTAATGTTAGAAGCAAATTCTTCGCCATCCTTGATGCCGATTACCTGGAGCAAATAGGTTGTCTCCTGTTCAAGTCCTTCTATGGTGAGAGGACTTGTTGCATCATCAATAGTAATGACTTCATCCCAGTCATAGGCTCCTGGTGTAATGGTTAAGTCGATAGCATCGCCATCACCTCCATGATAAACATAGAACTCATATATATATCCTGCCTTAAACACATAGTCGTCATGGCGACCACCTACGTTTCCATCTTGGGAAGCAATCCACATTTTGTCACCAGGTGTCGGATTAGTTATGCAGAAATCATATGTACCCGCTGGAATCTGGATGGATACCTGGTTATCAAGAACAATGTTGGATGTGTTCAAAGCACCATCAGCATTTTCTGGAATCTTATATTCAAACTCGGCATAAACCGAGGGATCAGCATCGCCGCCGTTTGTCAATGGACCAATTTCGGGGATAACACTGCCATAAGCTGTGGCATCAGCATCGATGAGCATCTGATAGCCGCTGCCGTCTCCCCATACATCATCAGTTCTTAAGATAATGGTAGCAAGATCCGTCTCTGAATCAGAAGGACCTACATAGCGCACCTTATAGCTGTCGCATGTACCATTCCAACTAACGGTGGCAGAAGTAAAGTATGGTGTAACTTCAACATCTGTAGGAGCACTAGCTACAGCTGTTGTGGTAAAGGTGCCAATCTCAGTATCTGCATCGGGTTCTCCGTCGAAGCAACCGATTATCTGATATTCGTACACGGTGTTAGCTTCCAGACCTGTGATAGTCACGTTTGTTTCGCTCGTACTGATGGTTGACCATGTTCCCTCTGAGTTAGGATAGACGCCGAAGTCGTCAATATAGAGGGAAGACATGTCATAGCACTTATGATGGATGGCTATGTAACCAGTCTGACCTGCATAGCTGCTCAGGTCGATGGCAACTTCCGACCATTCGGCATTCGATTCTTGCATGGTCTGAAGCTCTATTGTGAAATCCTCTATAGCATTGCCCGTAGTAGACAACTTCACCTCATATGGGTCTCTATAGTCGGATAGTTCAGACCGCTGCCAGAACTTCAATGTACCGTCCAGTTCAATAGCAGGTGAAACAAGCCAGTTGTCGGCATCGAAACTGCCTTCTCCGCCTGTCCAACTTACAGCTCTTGCAGCCTTAGCGCCACTCATATGTCTACTTTCCGTTATATACCATCCTGTTTCGTATGGTGCTTCACCTTCGGTGTAGATGGTCCATTTGTCCAGACCGTTCTCGAAGCCATCGAAGAAGATTGCATTGGACTTTCTGTACTTCACAATATACATTTCACTTGTGCCTGTCCAGCTGATGTCGGCATATGTGGCATAAGGTGTTACTACGATATCTGTGGGAACCGGGTTAACTTCGGGGGTATGGAATTCTTTGCTTTCGCTCCAGTTGCTGTAGATGTCTGAACCCTTGTCGATGATGGAGCGCACCTTCACTGTGTGATCAGCGTTTGCGGAGAGTCCTTCCAGGAGGAATTCAGGTTCTCCAGAAATCTCGTAGGTAGTTGCACCATCCAGTTCAATCTGCCACGATGTTGCGCCGCTATTCTCGTTCCACTTCAAGAGGGCAGTATTAGCAGTTATCTCAGAAACCGCCAGGTCTGTTGGACGTGGGTACTGCTCTGGAGTGGTAAAGTAGGCGTAACGCCATCCATCTTCAGTTACTGAACCTTCATATATTTGTACGCGAACCTGATATTGGGTTTCCGGTGCAAGAGGATAAAGCGTCTCGCTCTTGGACGGTGTACCAATCGTTGACAGCCACTCACTATCACCTGCTTTCCTGTATTGCACATTCCATCTGCTGCCCTCGCCTTCCCATGAAATGGTAGCCGAATTGTATGTTACGTCGGTAACCTGCAGGTTAGTGGGTCGTGCACGATTGGGAGCTGCGTTGAACTTAATCTGGTTCTTCACATCTTGTTGCGTCCCCGTATATTCACTGATACTTGCGATATCATAATTAGTATTATCGCTACGGATATACATTGCATGACCAGGAGCATCGAAGACATAGAAAGGCGTACTGCTAGTATAGGCGCCGGTATTATCGTCCACGACGACTACCAAGTTGTCTGCACCGTTGTATTCGAACGGTGTGTCGAAGACGATTGTTGTCCATTCATCAATGAAGAACAGGACCTCTCCACTGAAGACCTTCTGAGCGCCTGAGCAGTCAATCCAATCCGAGCCATCGAAGGCTTCCTTGCTGGTATGCATCAGGTAGATGTCGAGGTTACGATTCCTTTCGTCATCGCTGGCATTAAGGAAGCTGATGCTTTCGAGGGTTGTGCTGCCGCCTATTTCATCCTTCGTGTATATCTGCTGCGTCAGAGAGTATTTGTAATAGTTGTCTGTGGGCAGTAAATTTGAAGTTTCTGTGCCTGAGCCAATCTCGATTCCATCGGAACTTCCACCATCGGCGAAGGTGAGCTGCAACTGGGACTTATAGTCGAAGGTTGTCTTAGACCCACTTCCTGTTGCGCTTGACAATGCTGTAACATCGTAGGCTTCATTATCGTTGTACCATGCAATACTCTTTGATCCATCATTGTACACTCTCCATTGGATGGCGCTTAAATAAGAACCTGTCACGTCGTTTATGGTAATGCACAGGTTTTTTGTGCCATCGTATTTAAATGGAGTATCAAGAGTGATTGTAGTCCACTTTTCAAGGCTAAATTCCACATTACCGCTGAAGACTTTATTGCTCTCTGAGACTGTTTCCCAGTCGGCTGCTGAGCTGAAAGAGCTCTTGTCGGTCAAGGACATATAAACATTGAGGTTGCGAATATGTGTTGAGGAAGAACTACTCTCAGCGTAGAATGCAATACTGGTGATGGAGCCAGTCGTGCCAATTTCCGTTGAAGTATAAATCTGTTGCGTAAAATTGTATTTCCAATTAGCTGGGAAAGGTAGAGCACTATTGGTATTCGTACCACTGCCTAACGTCACCACTTCTGCTCTTGCTGCGCTGAAGCACAACAGCATGAGCACGATACTGAGTAAAAATCTGTTCTTCATAAGCCTAAAGATTATAATGGTTAATACTAGGTTTTCTCCTGCAAAATTAAACATTATTTAATATATACGCAAGGAAAAATGGATAAAAAGTTCGGAAAATGAGTAATTTCTTGAGGGAAAGTGAAGCTCAGACGTAGGCTTTAAATCTGCAAAACATGCTGGATTTCTGGGAAGATACTTTACAATATTTCTACTCGTCGTGGCGAAAATGCTGACGAAACAGGGCGGAAAATCCAACTTCCCCAGCCGAAGTTTTCAACGCAGCATAGGGGAATGACAAACTTAACGTAGGGGAATGACAAACTTAACGTGTTAAGTTGGGCGACGAGGCACGCTAAAATTATCGATGAAACGGGCTGTTTTCTATCCCAAAGCACGCTTTTCGTGACCATTTCCTCTATATGACAAATTTAGTCCGTTTTGTATGTCGCTGACTTTAAACAGGTTAGAAAAGCGGCAAAATTTGCAGCCTTTTGGGTCTTTGGCCGCAACGAAGGCCGTTTTTTGAAGCCTCGATGAGCATTTCTTGGAAATATCTTTACATTTTCAGTAGGATACAGGACACGAAGCAAAAATGGCGGATTATAAAGAAAACATAAAAAGTTGGGCATTCCCTTTGTCTTTCCAAGAAAAAAGAGTATATTTGTAGTCGCTAAGCGACTAACAGCTTTCTCAATGACTCATTTGGTCCTGCCAACAGACGAAACGCGACGCCTCAGCTTCTATCTGGCGATGGAGGAGTATGCGGCCCATGCCTTGAACAACGGCGGCGACCTGTTTTTCCTCTGGCAGGTGGAGCCGACAGTCATCTTTGGCAGGCATCAAGTCATCGAGAACGAGGTGAACATACCCTACTGCCGCGAGCACGGCATCGAGTTCTACCGCCGCAAAAGCGGTGGCGGCTGCGTATATGCTGACAAGAGCAACGTCATGATGAGCTACATCACACGCTCCGACCAGGTGCAGACAACGTTCCGCGAGTACATGCAAATGGTTTGCGAAATGCTCAAGGCACTCGGCTTGGACGCGACCTCAACGGAGAACAACGACGTGCTCATCGGCGGTCGGAAGGTCTCGGGCAATGCCTACTACCACAAAGCCGGCTGGAGCATCGTTCACGGCACAATGCTCTTCGACACCGACATGCAGCACATGCTTCAGGCCATCACGCCGCCCAAGCAGAAGCTCACGAAGCACGGCGTGGAAAGCGTGCGGCAGCGCATCACGCTCCTCAAGGAGCACACCAGCCTCAGCATCGAGGAGTTCAAGCGCTTCGCCGTGGAAAGGCTCTGCTCCGACACGCTCAGGCTCACCGACGAGGACGTCAAGAACATCGAAAGAATAGAACAAGAAACATATCTAAACCCTGAATTTATCTATGGAAAAGAAAACATGTCTGTATGACCGCCACGTGGCTTTGGGCGCACTCATGTCACCCTTTGGCGGCTTCATCATGCCCATCCAGTACTCGAACATCACCGACGAGCACAATGCCGTACGCCAGCATTGCGGCGTCTTCGATGTGAGTCACATGGGCGAAGTGCGCATCACGGGTCCCGACGCTGAGCGCTACGTTCAGCACATCTTCACGAACGACGTGACTGGAGCACCCGTCGGACAAATATATTATGGTATGATGCTCTATCCGAACGGCGGAACGGTGGATGACCTGCTCGTCTATAAGATGGGCGAGAACGATTTCTTCCTCGTCATCAACGCAGCAAACATCGACAAGGATGTGGCTTGGATGAAGGAGCACACAGCAGGCTTCGACATTAAGCTCGACCATCAGAGCGACTTCTATGGGCAGCTTGCCGTGCAAGGCCCTGAAGCCGAAGCCGTCGTCGAAGAGGTGCTCGGCATCCCCTGCAGCGAGCTGAAGTTCTACACGGCAAAGGTCGTTGGCGACATCATCGTGTCTCGCACAGGTTACACAGGCGAGGACGGCTTCGAGATCTACGGCTCACACGAGTTCACTCAGCAGTCTTGGGACAAACTCATCCAGAGCGGTCGTTGCAAACCTTGCGGCTTAGGTTGTCGCGACACCTTGCGCTTCGAGGTCGGCCTGCCGCTTTATGGCGACGAACTCAGCGCAGACATTTCGCCCGTAATGGCAGGCCTCTCCATGTTCTGCAAGCTCGACAAGCCCGAGTTCATCGGCAAGGAAGCCCTCGCAGAGCAGAAAGCCAACGGCGTCGCACAGAAGCTCGTCGGCATCGAACTCGCAGACAAGGCAATCCCCCGCCACGGCTATCCCGTCCTCAACATGGAGGGCGAGCAGGTGGGCGAAGTGACGACCGGCTATCACTGCCTTAGCGTCGACAAGAGCGTCTGCATGGCCCTCGTCAAGACCGACTATGCAAAGCTCGACACCCCGCTGCAAGTACAGATCCGCAAGAAAGTGTTCGAAGGCAAAGTGGTTAAGAAGAAATTTTACGATAAACATTATAAAAAGTAATCATTATGGCTAAATTTGAAGAAGGACTCCGTTACAGCGAGTCACACGAGTACATTCGCGTAGAAGGCGAATACGGTTACATTGGTATCTCTGACTATGCTCAGCACGCGCTCGGCAATGTGGTTTACGTCGATATGCCCGAAGTGGACGACGAGGTAACAGCCGGCGAAGAGTTTGGCGCCGTGGAGAGCGTCAAGGCAGCAAGTGATTTGATTTCTCCCGTAAGCGGCACCGTCGTTGAAGTCAACGAGGCCCTCGAGGACACACCCGAGCTTCTGAACGAAGACGCCTTTGCCAACTGGATCATCAAGGTGCAGCTCTCCGACCCCTCGGAACTCGATGCCCTCATGGATGTAGAAGCATACAAAGCACATTGTAACGAATAAGTTTTTGGGAGTTAAAGAAGTTAAGGGAGTTAAAGAAGTTAAAGACAATAGCAAGGGATGGAGATGAAAAGCGTAACATATAACTTCCAGAACGTCATTGCATGGCAGAAAGCACATGCATTCGTCCTGCAAGTTTATCGTACTACACGTTCCTTCCCTGAAGATGAGAAGTTTTGCCTTGTCCCTCAGTTCCGCCGTGCTGCAGTCTCTATAGAAGCTAACATTGCTGAAGGATACAAGAAGTTGAGCAAGGCAGACAAGTTGCGCTTCATGAATATCTCACAAGGTAGTCAAGAAGAATGCAGGGATTACATCATCCTTTCAAGGGACTTAGGGTATCTTCAGCCAAACGAATTTCAACTTCTCCATGACGTGTTAGAAGAGTCAAGCAAGTTCCTTAATCTGTATTGTAAAGGAATACTCAATAACAATGGCATAAAGGATGACTGACGAAAAGAGTGAATGGAGCTGAAGTACTACTGAACAAAACAAAGTATCGTCTTTTACTCCTTTAACTCCATTAACTCCATTAACTCCCCTCAAAACAGAAAGAAATGAATTACAAGTATTTTCCTCACACCGAGGAGGACTTGCAGGAGATGCTGAAGGCTGCCGGAGCGAAGACGGTTCACGACCTCTTTGCCGATGTGCCGGAGGCTGCGCGCTTCAAGAGAGACTACGAACTGCCGGAGGCTCTCTCGGAAACTGACCTGCGACTCTTCTTCGAACAACTGACTGCACCTGACAACACGAGGCAACTCGTCTGCTTTGCCGGTGCAGGATGCTACGACCACTATGCTCCCAGCGTAGTGCAGAACCTCATTCAGCGCTCGGAGTTCTTGACGTCCTACACGCCTTACCAAGCTGAGATATCGCAGGGCACGCTCCACTATATCTTCGAGTATCAGTCGATGATTGCAGAGCTGACGGGCATGGACATTGCCAACGCCTCGATGTACGACGGCGCAACCGCTACGGCGGAAGCTGCCATGATGGCTTGGGGCAATGCCAAGAAGGCAAACTGCGTCTTGATGAGCGAGACGGTGGACCCAAAGGTGCGCCGCGTCGTCGAGACCTATGCGCACTTCCACGGCTTCCCAATCAAGCTCGTGCCTGCAGCCAATGGTGTGCTCGACCGCAAGGCTCTCGACAAGGAACTTGCTGAGGGCGGCGTGGCAGGACTCATCGTGCAGCAGCCCAACTACTACGGCATCGTCGAAGACTATACAGGTATCGCCGACGCCATCCACGAGCAGAAAGGCATCTTCGTAGTGAACGCCAACCCATCCGACCTGGCTATCCTGAAGACGCCTGCCGAGTGGGGAGCCGACGTGGCAGTAGGCGAAGGCCAGAGCCTCGGCATTCCCATGACCTTCGGAGGCCCCGGCGTGGGCTACATGGCCTGCACGGAGAAGCTGATGCGAAAGCTGCCGGGACGCATCGTGGGACAGACCCTCGACAATCGCGGCCAACGGGCTTTCGTCCTGACGCTGCAGGCTCGCGAGCAGCACATACGTCGCCAGAAGGCAACCTCCAATATCTGTTCCAACCAGAGCCTCATGGCGCTCTATGTCACGATATACCTCAGCCTCATGGGCAAAGAGGGACTTCGCGAAGTGGCGGAGATGAGCTATGCCGGCGCACACAGCCTCCGCGACAAACTCATCGCGACGGGCAAGTTCAAGGACACTTTCCCGGGACAGCCTTTCTTCAATGAGTTCTGCGTGGACTACGAGGGAGACCTCGAAGCGCTCCTCGACGAATGCACCGCCAACGGCTACCTCGCAGGCGTTCAGGTCGGCGAGAAGACACTCATGCTGGCTGTCACGGAGCAGCGCTCAACAGAGGAGATCGATGAACTCGTCGAGATTATTCAGCAATTTAAGGAAGAGGAGGCAAAGGCATGAACAGGACATTATATGGAAACCTTATCTTCGAGTTGTCGAAGAAAGGACGCAAGGGTTACTCCCTTCCGCAGGACTATGACCGCACGCACACAACAGCGGAACTTCCCGAAGCACTTCGCCGCAAGGAAGCTGCCCGCCTGCCCGAGTGCGACGAGCTGACGGTAGTGCGTCACTACACAAACCTCAGTCACAACAACTTCGGTGTGAACGACGGCTTCTATCCGCTCGGCTCATGCACGATGAAGTACAATCCCGTCATCAACGAAGAGATTGCCGGCATGAAGGCCTTCGCCGGATTGCATCCCCTGCAACCCGCCGTGACCTGCCAAGGCGCACTGGAGGTGTATTACAACCTGCAGGAGTCGCTTGCCGAGCTTGCCGGACTGAGCGAGTTCACGCTGAATCCCTGTGCCGGTGCACATGGCGAGTTGACTGGCTTGATGGTCATCCGTGCTTATCACGAAAGCCGAGGCGACGTCAGGACCAAGGTTCTCATTCCCGACTCGGCCCACGGCACGAACCCAGCCTCTGCAGCAGTTTGCGGCCTGGAGGTCGTCGAGGTGAAGAGCAACGCCAACGGCACCGTCGATCTAGAAGACCTAGAGAGACTAGTTCAGCTAGAAGGCCCTAACATCGCAGCCATGATGATGACCAACCCCAACACGTTGGGCATCTTCGAGCCGCGTGTGATGGAGATTACCGAGATGGTACACAAGGCAGGCGGCCTGATGTACTACGACGGCGCGAACCTCAACGCCCTGCTCGGCGAGTGCCGTCCCGGCGACATGGGCTTCGACGTGATGCACATCAACCTGCACAAGACGTTCTCCACGCCTCATGGCGGCGGCGGCCCAGGCAGCGGCCCGGTTGGTGTCCGCAAGGGTTTGGAACAGTTCCTCCCGACACCTCGCGTCAAGAAGGTTGTCGTGAATTACGACATCCCCGAGGACGGCCCGACCGAATGGGAAGGCTTCATCATCGACTGGGGAGCAGACTCCTCGCTTGGTTCCGTCGGCAACTTCTTCGGCAACTTCGGCGTGATGCTGAAGGCCTATGCCTACATCCTGTCGCTCGGCTCAGAGAACATCAAGCAGGTCGGCCCCTTGGCAACGCTCAACGCGAACTACATCAAGGAGCGCCTCCGCGACAGCTATCTCTTGCCCATCAAAGGCCTGTGCAAGCACGAGGTGGTCTTCGACGGACTCGTTGACAAGAGCACCGGCGTCACGACAATGGATGTGGCCAAGCGCTTGCTCGACTATGGCTACCATGCTCCCACCATCTACTTCCCGTTGCTCTTCCATGAGAGCCTCATGATAGAGCCCACCGAGAACGAGAGCAAGGAGACCATCGACGCCTTCATCGACGTGATGCACAAGATTGCGGAGGAGGCCAAGACAGATCCCGAACTGGTGAAGACAGCCCCGCACAACACGCCAATCGGCCGCGTCGATGACGTGCTGGCGGCCAAGCAACCAGTAACAACCTATTGGAAGGCTTTGGAAAATTAATAAACGGGAGTTAAAGGAGTAAAGGGAGTAAAGGAGTTAAAGACGATACTTAAGGGAGCTGCCCTATCTATTGTCTTTAACTCCCCAGCGCATAGCGCGACAACTCCTTTAACTCCTTTAACTCCATAAAAAAGAACATCATGAATTGTTCCGACCTTATCATCATCGGTGCCGGCCCGGGGGGCTATAAGGCAGCGGTCTATGCAGCGAAGAAGGGCCTGAAGGTTACTATCTTCGAGGACGTCCATGTGGGTGGCACATGCCTCAACGTAGGCTGCATCCCGACGAAGACCTACGTACATTCCAAGGACTTCAAGGAAGCAGTAGAGCGTCAGCCACAAGTGGTCGAGGCACTACGCAGCGGCGTGGAGACACTACTCTCCCACCCCAACATCACTTTGGTACGCGAGAAGGGCGTCTTCATCAACGCCAATACGGTGAGCGGCGTGACGGCTCCCAACATCATTGTCGCCACAGGTAGCAGCGCAAAGATGTTGCCCATCCCAGGTGCTGACGAACAGAACGTAGGTTCTTCCACCGAGTTGCTCGGACTGAAGGAGCTGCCCAAGCGCCTCTGCATCATTGGTGCGGGCGTCATCGGCATGGAGTTTGCGAGCGTCTTCCAGAAGTTCGGAAGCGAAGTGACCGTCGTGGAGTACCTCAAGGAGTGCCTGCCCATGGTGGACGGCGACATCGCCAAGCGCCTGCGCAAACTCCTGGAGAAACGCGGCATCACCTTCTACATGGGAGCAGGCGTGAAGAGCATCGACGGCTCGACTGTCCTGTTTGAGCAGAAGGGCAAGGAGGTCGCAGTAGAAGCCGACTACATCCTGATGGCAACGGGTCGCAAGCCAAACGTGTCGCCGGACTTCGCCAACGCGGGCTTTGACTACGACGAGCGCAAGGGTATCGCTGTGGATGAGAACTTCGAGACCAGCGTGAAAGGCATCTACGCCATTGGCGACGTCAACGGACGACAGATGCTGGCCCATGCGGCAGAGATGCAAGGCATACACGTCGTGAACCGCATCCTCGGCATTGAGGACAAGATACGATTTGACTTCATGCCAGCCGCGATATTCACCGAGCCAGAGGCCGCTTGCGTCGGTCCCACGGAGGATCAGCTGAAGGAACAGGGCGTACCGTTCGAGTGCCACAAGAGTTTCTACCGTGCCAACGGCAAGGCTCTGGCGATGAACGAGACCGAGGGAATGGTGAAGCTGTGCTGCGAGCCCGAGGAAGGCAAGCTGCTCAGCGCACATGTCTTCGGCGCACATGCCGCCGACATCGTCCAGGAAGTGACGGCCTACATCACGCTCGGGGCAACGCTCCGTCAGTTGCGCGAGACCGTACACATCCATCCCACCCTCTCCGAAGTGCTGATTGAAGTGAACTGACGGCCCGACGCAGCCATCGCTCCTGCGAGCATCAACACAATCCGCGTGCTACGATACCCATCGAGGCACGCGGATTTTCTTTGTCCGACCTGTCGCGACAGCCAACATAACGAGGCAAATTCGTTGCATATACATGTATGTGCAATTGCATATACATGTACGTGCAATTGCACATACATGTACATGCAATGGAATGGACGCGAGAATTCTGGTCTATAGTCACGAGAAACAGGGCAAAAGGACAGGTAAACAAAAAGAGCCCGACGCATCGCATCGGACTCTCCACTATTTAAATACTACTACTATTACTCCTTAAAGGAGCTTTTTCGTCAACTTCTCGAGCATGTCTTTCGTCATGTCGTCGAGGTTATATTTGTGTTCCCAGTCCCATTCCTTGCGGGCGCAACTGTCGTCCATCATGTTTGGCCAGGACTCGGCAATCGACTGCTTGAGCGGATCGACGTCATAGACCATCTCGAACTCGGGCTTATACTTCTTGATGGCCTTGTAGATCATCTCCGGATCGAAACTCATGGCTGCGATGTTGAAGCCGTTGCGATGCACAAGGCGGCTTGGGTCGGCCTCCATCAACATTGTGGCAGCGTGCAGGGCATCGGGCATATACATCATGTCCATGTGCGTGCCGGCCTTGATGGGGCAAGTGAAGCGTTCGCCACGAACTGCGTAATAATAGATATCGACAGCGTAGTCGGTGGTGCCGCCGCCTGGAGGTGTAACGTAGGATATGATGCCTGGGAAGCGGACGCTGCGCGTATCGACGCCGTACTTATGGAAGAACCATTCGCTCAGCAGCTCAGTCGTCACCTTCGAAACGCCGTAGATGGTGCGCGGACGCTGCACGGTGTCCTGGGGCGTCATATCGTGGGGCGTCTCGAGTCCGAACGAGCCAATCGAGCTGGGAGTAAACACCGCGCACTTGTTCTCGCGAGCAATCTCCAGGATGTTCCACAGGCCGTCTATGCCGATGCTCCATGCCAGGCGAGGCTTCGACTCTGCCACAACCGACAGCAGCGCCGCGAGGTTGTAGATGGTATCGATGTTGTATTTCTTCACCGCATCAGCGATGCTCTCGGCCTTTATCACGTCCGCGAGGGCACACGGACCGCTCTCCAGCAGCTCACCCTTCGGCTCTGCTCCGGGGATGTAGCCTGCCACAACATGTTCGTTTCCGTAAAGATTTCTAAGGTGCATCGTCAGCTCAGAACCAATTTGTCCTGTTGAGCCAATAATAAGTATGTTTTTCATTCGCGTATTTGTGAGTTTTAGTTTTTTCTCGCACAAAATTACAAAAAAACTACGAACTAAGAACAATGAACTATGAATTATTTTGTAACTTTGCATTGATATTATCTTTTATCTTTAAACTATTCAACATTTAAACCTTTAAACTCTTAAACTTTTCAACTTTTAAACCTTTAAACTTTTAAATATGTACGGTAAAATGAAAGAACATCTCAGCCAGACGCTCGCTGAGATTCGTGAAGCTGGCCTTTACAAGGAAGAGCGCCTCATCGAAAGTCCACAGAAGGCTGCCATTCAGGTGAAGGGCAAAGAGGTGCTGAACTTCTGTGCCAACAACTACCTCGGCCTCTCCGACCATCCGCGTCTCATCGAAGGCGCTACGAAGATGATGCAGCAGCGCGGCTTCGGCATGTCGAGCGTGCGCTTCATCTGCGGCACACAAGACATCCATAAGCAGCTCGAGGCTGCCATCAGCGACTACTTCCACACGGAAGATACCATCCTCTATGCTGCTTGCTTCGACGCCAACGGCGGTGTCTTCGAACCTCTCTTCACCGAGGAGGACGCCATCATCAGCGACGCCCTCAACCACGCCAGCATCATCGACGGCGTGCGCCTCTGCAAGGCAAAGCGCTATCGTTACGCCAACGCCAACATGCAGGAACTGGAGAAGTGCTTGCAAGAGGCACAGGCTCAGCGCTTCCGCATCATCGTCACCGACGGCGTCTTCTCGATGGACGGCAACGTCGCACCGATGGATAAGATTTGTGACCTCGCTGAGAAGTACGACGCACTCGTCATGGTCGATGAGAGTCACTCGGCAGGTGTTGTAGGCAAGACAGGTCACGGCGTAAGCGAACTGACCGACACATACGGACGCGTCGATATCTATACCGGCACCTTGGGCAAAGCCTTCGGTGGCGCATTGGGCGGCTTCACCACAGGTCGCAAGGAAATCATCGACCTGCTGCGTCAGCGCTCACGTCCTTACCTCTTCTCCAACTCGCTGGCTCCCTGTATCATCGGCGCTTCCCTCGAAGTCTTCAAGATGCTCAAGGAAAGCAACGAGCTGCACGACCGCCTCGTGGAGAACGTCAACTACTTCCGCGACAAGATGATGGCAGCCGGCTTCGACATCAAGCCAACGCAGAGTGCTATCTGCGCCGTGATGCTCTACGACGCCAAGCTCTCGCAGGTCTTCGCCGCCAAGATGCAGGAAGAAGGCATCTACGTCACCGGATTCTACTATCCCGTCGTGCCGAAGGGCGAGGCCCGCATCCGTGTTCAGCTCTCCGCCGGCCACAAGCGCGAACACCTCGACAAGTGCATCGCCGCCTTCATAAAAGTAGGTAAAGAATTGGGAGTGCTGAAGTAAGAACGTCACTCAAACAAAGAAGCCCCCTGCAGTTATCTTGCAGAGGGCTTCTTTATTTTTATAGAAAGAGCACAGAGGCAAGGAATGGTTCCCTGCCTCTGTGCTCTTTAACCGTTATCAGTAAAGGTTAATGGTTAAAGGTTAAAGATTAGAGATTATGGATTAAAGCGTTTTGTCCATTAGTCCTTACCACTTAAAACCCTCTTTAACCGTTAACCGTTACCACTCCTCCCCCTAAAGGGGGTCGGGGGGTCCTACCACTCCTCGTCCCAGAGGGACTTGCTCTCCTTAGTCAGACCTGCGCTTGTGGCATCGGTGTCATATACTGATCCTTTATAGTTATCGCCGTCTTTTGTAAGGTTAGAACCTGTGAGGATACTTGTGCTTGAGCCGAGCACCTCTGTGAGTGCTTCGGGTGTGATATATGTCTTTTTCATTGTTGTCTTCTTGTTTAAAGTCCTTAAGGTCCCTAAAGTCCTTAGAGACCCTAAGGTCCTTATTTTTTATTTCAAAATCTTGGCTTTGCCGAGATTGCTCACGCTCGATAAAGCATGAGCAAGCTCAGCTTTATTCTCACTTAACCGCAATCTTCTTCCCATTCACGATGTTGATGCCCTTCTGTGTCTTGCTCAAGCGCTGACCAGCAACGTTGTAGATGGCACCGTCTTCCATCTGACTTCTTCCATCTTCCATCAGGCTAATGCCTGTAGCATCATCGTCGAAGTCAATGGTGAAGCCCTTCACGCCGTTACCAACAGCAGCGGGAATGTATGCCTTGTGGGCACCGAGCGTTGTCCATGTGCCGGCCTTGTAGAAGCCTGCACCACCGTTTACTACATTCAAGATGTAGTCGTTGCTATCTATAGTTGTCTCTACATTCACACCGACGAGGCAGTTGCCTTCTACGGCTGAAGCAGAAGCAATGACAGGCACATTCTCCGTCTTACCGCCTTCATAGACAAGCAGCAAGCCGGTACCGGCAGGAACCTGATTGATTGGAGTGAAGGTCAGCTTGTCGCCAGTCTTTGTTCCAACGTAAGCCTTGATGTCTTTACCTGTGAAGTCGAGAGCATTCTCGCTGCAATAAGTAGCGTAGCCAGCATTTGTAACTGAAACAGATTCTGAAGCCGTACCTACATACTCCAGACGGAAGTTATCGAAGATAACAACATGGGCACCTATTACACTGGGAGATTCTACTCCAAGTGTCAGTTCGCCATTGCTGCCGACTGTGCAGATGACGCTGTTCCAATAACAGCCTACCTGGAAATACTCTGGGTTATCAAATGTGTTTTCGGGAAGGCCTGATGTCCAAGGCAGAACGGATTCCGAAGAGCGCTCAACGAGTGCAACCTTTTGTCCGTTTGCCACGAGACAAGCCTTGTTGGCATCACTGCCACCATTATTGTAGCCTTGCACCTTGACGCGATAGCTGCCAGGAGTCAAGCCTGTCACGGTCTGTGTCCAAGAGAAGGCATCATTCCAAGAATAGCCATAGATATCACAGACAAAGTCTGCGTGGTTGTCACCACGACCCATGATAATCTTTCGGCCGTCATTATAAAGATAGTTAGCATGGTTGCAGGTCCAGTCCAGTTCTTCGGAATCCTGATTAGTGCCTTCCTTACGTTCACGCTGGTTGAAGCCAGGCATCTTAATCTTATAGGTCAAATCCACAGGTTTTGACTCTGAAGCAGTTGCCATTGCAGCAGCAGCCATTTCGTCGCGCTGAGCCTCGGTAACGAAAATCCACTGGTTATAGGGGTCATCTGCACCTGTTCTGTTTGTATTAACTCGGGAGAAAGTGGAAGGTGCAAAACCCACCAGCCCTTGTGTGCCACAACCCAAGCCTGTATTATTACCAGTATTGTCACCGTTTCTAGCCCATGTGAAGATACCCTGTGAAGCATCCTGCTGCCAGAATTTCCAGCCATTACCTCCGGTATCACAATACCCGTCGTGGTTCAGTTGTCCGCCACTACCCCAGTTACCATTGAAAAGCCAAGTGACAACACTGTTGTATTGCCCACTTCCATGGTTGTTCTCTGGTGTGGTAATTTTAATGCCAGGGAAGCCTACGGCTGCATGTGCGCCCCAGTCATCACCACCGCAGAACCAACGGCCTGTGCCCACATTATATACATAGAAGCCGTCTGCATGATCGGTAACAACGGTTCCACGAGTATTGTCGTCCGTTCCTACTACAGACTCGCTGACCAAGGTGAAGATAGTGGGTTGAGGACTTGTTTCGGCATAATGCTGCTTCACACTAATGATAACAGCATTCAGTTGACTTGCCACATCAGTCGAGGTTCCATTTACAAGATAATCCTCTTGTGCACTTACATTAACGCCTTTTGCTTTGGTATATTCTACGGAG